>Ga0222715_10003741_pt1 | contig 13459 bp, 7 predicted proteins | sample C33_9DmetaG_FD_165056 | JGI IMG/M metagenome (GOLD analysis project Ga0222715, IMG submission 165056) | Estuarine water microbial communities from San Francisco Bay, California, United States - C33_9D | ecosystem: Environmental > Aquatic > Marine > Unclassified | place: USA: California...
TCCCGAAGCGGATAGCATCGAGGCGCGATTGATCCAAGCCGTCAAGGCGAGCAAGAAGGCTGATGATGCCGACTCTGCACACGTCGGTGAGCATGAGCATGCCAAAGATAAAGACGACGACGACGACGACGACGATGAAAAGAAACGTCATCGTCCGGCGTTGTCCAAGGATGACGATAAGGATGAAGAGGGTTCGCGTAACCGCCGTGCGTCATCCAAGGACGAGGACGACGACGAGGATTCGCGTCGCCGACGCTCCCATGATGAAGACGACGAGGACGACGATAAGAAAGCATCGCGCAGTAGACACACCGATGACGATGACAGAGATGATGAAGATTCACGTCGCCGTCACGCCTCGACGAGACACGACGAAGACGAGGACGAAAGAGAACCAAAACGCTCGAGCCGTCAGCGCGAGCACGAGCACGAAGAGGATCGTGAAGAAGAAGACAAGCCCAAGAAGCTTTCGGCAGCCGCGAGACTCATCCAGCAAATGTCTCGTGGGCACGAGGCTTCTTTAGGTAAACATGGCGAGACTTACGACCGAGATTCGGCGGATTTAGGTCGCGTGGTTCAAGAGTCGAGCGACGCGAACACCGACGCGACGCAACATTCACACGCATATCTCGCCGTAGGCGTGTTAGCTGTGTTAGCTGCAATCGCTGCCGGTAGTCAGCAGTTTGGTTCTTCGAAGTCTGATGACGAATCGTCCGCGGAACGTATTCCATTAGTGGTGAATAGCGTAGCATCGTCTGAGGCGTCGCCGTCACGCGCGACATGGCAAAAGGAAGCCGCCAAGCGTCGCGGCGTGCAATTTGGGTTCATGTCGAGCGATGGCGAAGCCGATGAATTGTGTTAAAACGTTTGCTGGTACCGGTATGTAATTAGGTGTAATAAACTAAAAGTGATTTACAAATCTACTCGCGCACAGCGACCAAACCGAAACTTAGACTGTATCCGTCCCGTATTGTCCAGTTGAACTCTTGACGAGCCCTTCGCCTTCACCTTCCCCGTCAGCGCTTTGGCTCTTCACTTTACGCACGATAGCGAAACCTACTAGGACAACGGCGAGGCCGACAAAGCTATTGAAGGCCAACAACGACCGCTCTTGGCCTTTGAGCAAATGCACATGCTCAAAGTGACCGCTGGTGACTCTTAGTCGGGAGTACACGATATCCTTGCCCAAATCACCACCTTCCACCGTGCGCCCGTCGCTTTGTAAAACCCAGCCTTCAGTAGGCATCTCGATTAACGCTTCGTTCGACCCTTGCACCACGCTAACATTTGTTAAAGGCATCTTGACACTTTCTGTGTCGCACAACGCGTCTTCGACAAACGTGCACATGGAAAAACCAGTCGGCGCGCATTGAAGCGTTGATACTTCATTCTCCCAGTGCTCTTTCTCGTCACATGATTTAGTAACTTTGCAAGAGAAAATCTTCGCATCAATGTCAGCCTCACTCATGAGTGTCGGGTTGACTTGTTTGTTGACGAGAGAAATCGTAGAGCCTTCCATCATTTCAGACATTTCATCCGAAGAAAACTTTTGCGACGTTCCATAGGCGCCGATAGACGTTGCCATTGGTTTGCTGCATCCGTTCATCACGCCGAGCGCTGGGCAAAATCTAGCACCGTGCTTAGCAAGGCCCAAGTCTTCGCACGAATTCGACAGAGACTTTCGAACATTGAAGCACTGACCGATTTCCAAATTTGGCGCGCACTTGCAGCTGCACGTACCGGAGTACAACTTAGTGTCTCCTTCTTTCCAGCTCACCGGTGCATCGTTTGCGTGCGTAATGGCTTCAGAATTCGCAATTTGATCAGCAGGCACAGAGTTGACGAGCGCCTCCATGTTGTTGTTGTACGCGCCCGGATCAACGCCGAGTCTCGCGCGCTCAGTCTTGTGGTGCAAGCTCGCCCAGAAGGAGCCATACGACGATTGACGATCGATTGCACCCACCTTGACTTTCACTGCTTTCGTTTCGATCGCAGGTTTCATTATTTTCCAAAATCGCTGCACTGCAAACAAGTCGTTACGAGGTAACGGCGAGCGCTCTTCGGCTGCGAGTTCGGCTTGTTCTTGTGCAGACGTCACGGCGGGGCACGATGGAGACGCAGCCCAGGTTGATCCGATGCTCACGACGACGACGCGATGAGACGGGATTGTGATCATCATCTTACCCAACCCACCCGAGTTGAACAGCACAGGGTAGCGCGGTTCTGAGCCTCGAGTCACTGGTCCGGCGGCCACTGGGCAGTCTTCGCCCAAGCCGCTCACCTTGGTAACGCCAAGTCCGGCACGTTCCGTATCTCGTACGGGCATCTTCGGGTTAAATACCCAACCACCGTAGCCGAACGTCGTGGTCACTTCAGGGAAAGACGGCGTGAGCATCTCGTTGATGAATCGCTTTGACACGAGACGGTGCGTCTTGTGCGCGCTCGATCTCCAGCGTCCGCCGTTGACAACGAGCTGACCGAATCGCGCCAAATCGCGGCAACTCGCCATTTGACCACCGACAACCGAGATGTCACCATCAGTCGTATCGTCGTGCGCGAAAAAGTTGGGCAAACCCATGGGCTCGGTGAGATGCTTTCTCGCCCACTTTGCTGGCGCCTCGCCCGTCGCCGCGCGCAACACCGCGTTCAACACAAACAACGGCGAGTGCTTGGCGTTGTTTACGGATGCGTCATTCGCAAACGCCGTCCCCGGCACATCATGCCCATCACCACTCACTTGTGCCAGCAAATGACGCACTGTGAGCGCACGCCAGTATTCGGCGTTCCATCCTTGTGGCGCGCTCTGCGTCCTCCCCGATTGCGCCAGAATATCCGCCACCTTGTCGTCCAACTTGAACTCCTTGTTATGCACCGCAGCACCGATCGTCAACGCAACTGCAATCTTCCCAACCTCAGCGCTATCGAACGCGCTATTCACCGTCGCACCGTTATAATACTCCTCGTGCACCACCGCGCCGCGCTTCACCACGACGACGCAGTCCCGCGCCGGGAGCTCGCGCTTCACCGTCGCCACCGCATCAATCAACGCATCGCCGCGCAAGTCAAACGCTTCAGGAAACGAAGAATACCACGATTGCGTGCGCGTCGGTCCGAGCGCGTCCCGGGCGCCGAGGTGGAGCTCGCCATCGGCGTGTTCGTACAAGTAGTAGCCCACGCCGAACGCGGCGAGCGCGAGCACGAGGGCGACGACGCGGTTGGCGTGCGTCTTACACCACGACGGGGACGCGTTCGTGGCCCATTCGCGCGTTTCGGAATTCATCGCGCGCGCGCGAGTCGTGCGAGGTCGACGCGCCGTGCGTGCGTGTGGCGATCGGGAGGGAACGATCGGTTGGGTGTTGAGGCGCACATTCTAAACCCTCATCCCGCGTGCGTTCGTGTTCGTTTCGTTTATGTTAGAGATATATAATTACCGTGATGAGAACTAATGCGAGCGCTAATGGAGAGTGGTGATGGATGGAGAGGTGATTATAGCCACGGCGTGGTGGATAAGCCGCCGACGGCGGTGCGGTCGTCCAACGGGTCGATGAGTTCGTCGCCTCGACCGGCTTTCGCGGATGACGCTTCCCATCCGCCGAGGGGTTTGCTGGTGTCCACGGCGTCGGACATGGCGTCGGAATTGATAGGGAGGGAGCCAGCGACAGCGAATTTGACGCCATTCTTGGTAAATATGCGGGACAAGCCGAGAAAGATGTGGTGGCGCAAGCGCATGGTGGTGAAGCCTTGCGTGCGGAACGTCATGTAGTCGTTATAGCACACGATCTCGAGCACGGCACCGCCGGCAAAAGAGTTCATGCCCGTGAGTGTACAGCGCGGAGCCAAGGACACGCCGCGAACGACGTCGGCGCCGACGGTTTGGCGCAAGAATGCCTCAACTTGCGCCTGCAAATCTGGCACCTTTGGCAAATCGCTGAACAAAATGGCAAACTGCTCGCGGAACTCGCGATAAGGAGCGCGAGAGAGGTTTTCAACCTTGTATGCCACCATGGCGGAGTTGGGAATGTACGCCACCTTACCGGCGCGATTGATCAACTTTGTGTATAAATAGCCAATCTTTTCGACGCGCCCAGATATTTCTCGTCTGCCGCCGATGAGAATACGAATAACCTCTTTCGGTACGAACCAACCAGCGGCGATGACGATCAGACCTCCAAAGTAATTGGCAATAGTGTCTCGCAAGACAACCGACGCGAGAATACCGAGCACTACGCTCGAAGCACCGAGAACTTGAAGAAGAACTTTAAGCGGCAAGCCCAACGAATCGAGCGCGGCGAGCGTCGTGATGCTCCAAATCAGCGCCGCACTTTCTCTATCGTACACGTGCGCAGGAATCAAATCAGCAGGTTCAACCGCACCGTACATTTTACGCCTCAACGCACCCGCAGCCGTGGCGAGATACTTCTTGCGAACCGACGTCACCACGTTGCCCGCGTACAAAATCTTCAACATTCTAACGCATCGTTCGGGTGGGAACAACGCGTGCATGTCCGGACTCGCGATCGGCACAATCACCGCATACACGAACACTAATCCTACATTAAATAACGCCGTGCGCAACAACTTGTACGTAAATCCAAAAAATGAATCGGGAAAAGCTGTCTTCGTCGCCGTGCCTCGCAGTCGTTCCCAACCGTTGTGCATCACCACCAACGCCGGGCGAAGCGAACCGACGGCAAACATTAAACTCATTGCAAATACTGCTGAATATGCCAACACTTGCGCGACGCTCAAATCCGTCGCCGTGCGCATGATTCCAGGAAGGTACGTCGCCGTCGTTTTCGCCACCTCATCAGCGATTGTCCCCCGTGTCACCGTCGCTCGACGCCCCGCGCGCGAGTCTCCCACCCCTGGTGAACGTTGCGGCATAACTCCTTCTCGCACATTCGCGCGCGACATTGTCGACGACGACGCGGGTGTGGCTGCGCGACGCGACGCGGTGGTGACAGTTAATGCGCCTGGTGACGACGCCCGCGACGAAGACGCACGCTTCGACGTCGATGCGCGCGTTGGCGCACACACGGGCGCGCGGAATGCAAACATGGCTCGCGTGGGTGTGGGTTTATGACGATTCGCGACGGCGAGTGCGCTGCGCGCGCGCGTCGTGGTGTGTGGAGCACGATTGGCGTGGCCATTGATTGGGGTGGTATATTCTTGAGCGACGTTGACTGTCAATGTCGACGCGCTCGCGGCGAATGTGAGTCTCGCTCGATATCGCGGTGATTGAAAGTGAGTTTTTGTTTTCTTTGATGCTGGGTGTGCGTATTATAATGCGTGCTGAAGCGTTTATGTCATTGGTCGCGCGTTAGCGCTTTTTGCGAGCCGCGACTGGGACGTCCCGACCGCGCCTTTGCGACAAAAGTACCATCAGCGCGAGCGCGCCGACACCGCCGGCGACTTGTTTAGGGTACTTGTCCGTTACTGCGCTCAATTTGGATTGCACGCGGCGCATGAATCGCCTCACTGAGTTTTGAACCTTTTCCAAGGCGTTTGGTTCTTTCGGCGCGCTGAATCGCTGCTTAAACGACGAACGTAGCGGACTCGCGGCTAATTCTTTAGCGCTCGCCGCCTTGATTTCCCTCGCTTCGCTCAATAGTTCGTTAAGCTTCGTTTTCATCGCACTCGGAGTTTTTGACGCCGATTTAGACGGCGGCGACGTCGGCGTGGAGGATTTCACGACGGACTGAGGGGATTTCACCGGCGTCGTAAACGGCGCTTCGTTCTCATCCGCGCTCTCATTCTCGTGCTCGCTCGCCGCATCTTCATCACTCACTGACTCAACCTCGACGCTCTCAACTCGTGCCTCCACACCGTTGACTTGATTGTTGACACCATTATTATGAATCACTCGCTCCTCAATCTTCTCTACCTCATCCTTGACGCTCGCGTCGCCGTTCGCTGGCGTCCCAACATCCGCATCCACCACCGACGTCGTTTCATCGCCGTCTACCGGCGAAACCCACTGCGGACGTCCTTCGAGCGACGCCCGACGCTCGGAATCCGCACTCTTTCGCGCGCCATCCACGCTCTTTCGCGCGGCGCTCGCGGCGCCCGACTCCGCCGCACCCGCGCCGCTCGCATCCTTCCCTTTCCCTTCCGCAATCTCCTCAATCTTCCTCGCCTTGGCCTCCACCGCCCTCGAAAGCTCTTCGCGCTTCGCTTGCGCCAACGCCTCGGCGCGCGCGCGCACCGCCGCCTTGCGTTCACTCGCCTCGACCGTCTTGGCCACCTTGGCCGCCACGATCGCCGCCTTGCGTTGTCGATGCGCGTCGTCGTCGTCGCGCTCGCGCGCTCGCGCCGCCGCGACGTCGTCGCCGTCGCCACCGTCACCCTCGCCACCGTCGCGCGGCGCCGCCACCGACGACGACATCGTCGGATGCGTCGCGCAATGTCGACGCGCGATTTTTGGTGTTTCGCCACGAACACAAACCATCGTTGGTACCCGAGCACACACCAGTGCGCGACGCAGCGCGCGCGTCGGCGTCGCCGCGGACGACGGTGAGGATGCCGCTGACGTGTGACGTCATCGAGCGGTGCGCGCGCGACGCGTACGCGCGCGAACGCGGCGATGAGAGGCTCGCGAGCGACGCATTCATCCTCGTGAACGGCACGCCGCGGTTGCTCGTGACGACGACGACGACGAAGGCGGCGGGCGCGAGTGCGGTGCGCGTGGACGTCGTCAAGACTTTGGAGCGCGTGAATGCGGCGTGCGAGCGCGCGTTGGTGGAATGCGACGACGGTGGTATCGGTGGCGTTGAAGCCAAGCTCGAGGCGGTGGTCGCGACGTCGGCGTGCGCGGCGGAGCTCGCGGTTGTTATCTCTCGAGATGTGCGGTTATGTCGCGAAGCGCGCGAGCGAGGGTGTTTTCCGGCGATGGCACGGACGATGATGGGCGTGATGTGCGCGGCGATGGATTGGGGCTCTGGCAAGGATGATGTGAAGCGCGCGGTGTTGGACGCGCACGCCAGGGCGCTTTTAGCGAAGACGGCTGACGTCGGGGGTGGCGATCGCTACGTCGTCGCGCGCGAACTCGCGTGTGAGGAGTATTTAGTTGCTTTGGTGATGAATATGGAGGCGACGTGGTCGCGGCGCAGCCAAGACCAATGGAATGCGGAGCTTCATTCTCAGGAGGAGAACGACAAACACGAATACGTCGAGGATTCGCTGGCGACGGCGTACGCGGTTGTGTTTGACGCCGTGGTTTTTCGCAACGACACCATCAATGATCAAGGTGATCGAACTGCACGCGCACCCGCGACGACTGTGATGTTACGCGCGTTTGTTGGCGCCTTACGATTTCATGTGAGATGTTTCAAGGCGCGCAAGGCACATTGCCACTTGAGCGATGCGGCGCTGAAAAGTCTCGTTCACGCGCACGCTTTGTATCGGCACATCGCGTTATCAGACGAAGTCGACCGTGCGTTTGATACCGAGGAAATGGGTGACGATGGGAGGTTATACTTGGACGAATTCACATCGGTCGCGAAAAAGATTCTCGATTCATTCATGAAGTCGTGCACCTCACATATACCACCCGTCGTCAAGCAGGCCACGTTGTCATTGCTCTTGGATGTCTTAGAATGCTTTACTGCGGATAGCAATGCGTATAGAGATATTGGCGAGCGTATGTGTGAGTCGTTGGTGTACATCCTGCGTGCGCCTGACGAATATTTCGAGCGGGTTTGGACGTCGAAAATCTGTGAAAGCGCGGACAGTCACTTGAATACTTTCTTTTCCTTTTCCCTTCGGCCCGGAATGAATTCCTTCGTGTGGGATGCGCCGGTAGCCAGCAACCCCTGGCGTGCGCGTATTGAACGGTGGCCGTCACCAGCGCTATCATTATTTCGCATATTGGGTAACTTGCACGACGTTGAGCACAACTTTTCACCAGTGACGCGTTACTTTGTCGAGGAAGGCTTTACCAAGGTGGATGAATATTTCATCGTGCGACGCAACTGTAAAGCGCTCAAGCGCACAGTGTTTGAGTTGAGGGATCTTGGTAAAGCAGACTCACTCACGGAAGAGGAAATTGAAGCTTGGGATGATTTTGTCGATGATTTTGACAAGGAATTCACGCGGCGGCACCCTGATGTGGATATCAACGCCATGTGTCGAGAGTTTGCGAGTCCGTAGGATTAGTACAATAGGTAGAAAAACGTGTGTACCGGTATGTAAATAAGATTCAATTGAGCGTTGCTTGTTCTTACATTGGTTTTGCGCGCGATGGTACATCTTTTTTATCGGCCTTGTTGGCCAGCAAGCGTTTTCTCCGTGCCGTGTTCCTTTGAAGCTCCAGGCGGCAGCACAGACACTCCCCACACGCCGTGTGGCGTGCCTTTTCGTTTGTCCAGTCGCGACGTGTCCCAATCTTGCTTCGTCCATTCGCCCATACGATCACGGTTGAGATGCTCTTCGCATCCGCCCTCGGAATGCACATCGTATTGGTGCACGACGCCGCGTTGCTCGTCGACGAGGTGCGCGTCGACGTCATTACGCGTATCAACTTTATACTCTACCGCGCCTTCACCACGGAAGAAATCAGGGAAAAGTAGCGCTAATGAGCGGTCTTGAGCGTCCGGTTCGTGCGATTCATCGTCGGGAAGTCGTTCCCGTCGGGAGCACTCCTTTTCAAACATGACGCGATAGGCGTCCCGCCAGGCGTCGTCCCCTTGATGCTCCGTTTCGGCGTGAGCTCTCGCGAACGCCTGCTCGAGCGCATCAAGCGCCAGTCCAGGATGATCGATTTCGCAAAATTCCGCTTTTGACTCGCGCCCGTCGACCGTCATCGCTTGCACGCTGCGTAAGGTGTCGTCGGTCATTGACGACGTCAGCCTACGCGAAGACTCGTCGACGCCGAGCTTGCTGTCTTTGAAATATTCGTGCGCTAAAATTTCCTCGCACGTCGCGCGCGTCGTCGGATCAAATTGTAGCATGCGTTTCAGTAAGTCCCTTGCCGTGGCGTCCACTCCCGTATGAAAGCGTGAATCGAGCGTCCCCGCGCGTCCTGGGATGCTTTGCAAATATTCGCGCCATCGGCTGCTCTTGATTCTCGCAATTTCCCCCCACGTGGGCGTGCCAATCACGTTGAACAACTTCTCCAACTGCGCCTGGCGCTGTTCTGCACTCTCATCACATGCGTCATCGCCAAAGCACTCGCCCGTACGCGGCGATTGCAGCGCAGCATCGTCGAATTGAAACAGCGGCTGCACCGCGAGCTTTGGATTCAACGCGCCCATCGTGCACTGTCGCTGTAAGAGCTCGGCAAAAATACACCCCAAAGCCCATACGTCCACCGCGCTGGAATATCCCACGCCACCCATGATGACCTCAGGCGCGCGATAGCACGGCGTCATGACGTTACTCGTCAGCATCGACTGCTCCATCGCCGCCGAAGCTGAAGACTGCCGAGAATGTAACCGCCGCCGCTTGGCCGAACCCGCGTCCACGATGTCATCTTCGCCTCGAACCAAGCCCCCGACCGAGCCTCTCGCGCTGCCAAAATCACACAACTTGATCACGCGTCCACCATATCTATGCTTTCCGAGCAGCGTGTTCGCGCTCTTGATATCGCGGTGCATTATGCCCACCGAGTGGCAGTACCGCACGCCCTCCGCCGCCTGCTGCATCAATCCTCGCACTTCTGCAGCCGACAACTGTCCACGCATGCCGTACACATCCCCGCCCTCGGCGTACTCAAAGCTCAGGTACACATCAATCGATACCGCCTTAAGTGTCATCGTGCGCACATCGAGCTTCCGAGCGCCGCTCGAGGCGCTTCGCGTAAACGCGTCCCGCAGCGTGCACACGTTTGGATGCCTCGACCGGTGCAACGCCACAATCTCCCGCAACACCTTACGCGCGTCGTGTTCGGACGCCAACACATTCGGGATCCGTTTCAGCGCCGTCCACACGCCGTCGTACTTGGTGTCGCGCGCTAAAGCCACGGCACCAAAGGATCCTTCACCGAGCACATCCGTCACGACGTACCGCGCGCCGACGTCCCACGTCTCCACCGCACCGGCGCTGGTCGACGTCGCGGCGTTCGAACGCACGTAATACACGCCTTCGACGTCGGGCGCCTTGGTCACCGCGGCGCCCGCGTCCATCGAGACCGCGACGGAGAATGCGCGACGGTTACGTGTCGAATCCATCCGAGTCACCACAAAAGCCCTAAAAATGGCCGTGGATTAGGGTACAGGGTATAGACGTGTCGGCGGTTCAAACGCGCGCTGGAACCCTGGTCGGGCGACACAACCGTCGACGCGAGCGCGTGCGGCGCGCAGACGACGCGCGCAGACGACGCGCCACGCGACCGCGCTCTTTCGTGTTCTTCGCCCGCGCGCGTGCGTTGCGCCCGACCGCACGCGATGGTGCGCGCGAGCGCGCGCGATGGCGACGCCCGCACCGGGTCGTTGGTCTTTGGTTCCATCGGGACGTTTTCGGTCGGCACGGGCGCGAGCGCGAGCGCGAGCGCGTTCGGGTACGCGTCGACGCTAGCGGTGAGTGGGAAGTATGGGTACATGGTCGCCGCGAGTGGGTCTGGGGCGTACGTGGTGCGCACGCACGAGGCGAGCGCGCGCGCGGCGTCGTGGAAGGCGGATGAGACGCCGCACGAGAAGCGCGTGCTCGATAGCGAAGCGTGCGTGAAGTGCGCGCGAGGGGGGAGTGAAGGAGTGATCACGATTGTGGCCATGACTCCAGATGAACGCGTGTTTGCGACGTGCGATGATGAGGGCGTGGTTGAGTTTTACGCGGCGCGGGACGCGAGCGACGGCAACGCGACGGGTGAAAAGTTTGGTGAGATGACGCTCGCAAAGCCCGTGCGGGCGTTGAAGTGGTGCTCGAATAACGAGGCATTTGTAGCATTGGCGGGAGATGCGTTGGTGTACGTCGAAGGCGTGGGTAAGGAACCGAAAGAGGTAGCCGTAGGCGCGTCGTGCGTGAGCGCGAGAGGCAACGACGTGCTCGCGTGGGCGAGCGGCGATACTGTGTTTATTGGTTCTAGCTCGGACCCGCTGAAGGATCCGAAGGAAATTATTGAAATGGGCCCGTATCGCGACGAAGACGACACGGTTGAGGTTGACGGCGTGTACGCTGTGAGTGCTGATAAGCTTTTAGTCACAGCGCGCGGCGTCGCCGAACCCGTTGACTGCTTCCTCGCGTGCGTGACGAAAGAGCCCAGCGGTGAATGGGTTCGCACCCGTCTCGATGCGGCGTTCGATATTGATCCAGAAGTCGTCGATTTGTCCGGCCCTGTGCTCGGTGCGAATGCTTTTAGCGCTTGGAATGTTGTCTTTGCCACGCACCGCAAGGCTTGGGACAACCAGCTGTTGACGCTTAAAATTGAGCGCGACTCCACACCTTGCGTCTACGAAGTTGAAGACGACAGATGTTTTGCAACTGTTCCGATGACGGTTGACGATGAGAACAACTACGTCACGGGATTGGGAGTGGATTTAACGGGCGCGGGAGGTACGATGCTTAATCCGCAAGACGCGAGCGCGCCGGAACTTCCCAAAGGACCAACACTCATCGTTGCGACGTCGGATGGACGCATTTCCATCTTGTCGTGTGCGAATTTGAACGCAACCGAAGCTCAAACAGGCGCGTCGCATATAAAGACGCAGCAAACATTGCCGACGGGCGCGCATCCAGCCATGGCTGGCGCGTCGAGCGCACCCGCTACGCCAGCAGCGGCACCGGCGTTTGGCTTTGCACCACCTGCATCTTCAGCTGCGACGCCTGCGTTTTCATTTGCGCCGCCATCGAATCCGCTCGTAGCGGCGCCACCAGTGGCGACACCACCAGTGGCGACACCACCAGTGGCGACACCACCGGCGTTTTCTTTCAAACCCGCTACGCCGGTGGCGTCTACGCCGTCGTTTTCATTCCAGGCGCCCAGTGCGAGCACGCCAGCCACGGTGGCTTCCACCCCGGCGTTTAGCTGCAAAACGCCAGAGCCGGCATCTGCGCCTGCATTTAGTTTTAAGCCGGCAGATGCGGTGAAAGCACCCGAAGTCGCGACGCCACCAGTGGCTTCGACTCCAGCGTTTAGTTTTAAGCCCGTCGAAGTCGCGACGCCACCCGTCGCCTCAACGCCAGCATTTAGCTTCAAACCTGCTGAAGTTGCTACCCCTGCCGTGGCTTCGACTCCGGCGTTTAGTTTCAAACCACCAGAGACGACGTCTGCGGCAACAACGTCAGTGACGTCTACACCGGCATTTAGCTTTAAGCCTGCGGATACTCCAGCGTTTAGCTTCAAGGCTCCGGAACCGGCGAGCGCACCCGTGGCGTCGCCGCCCGAGGCTTCCGCGCCAGCGTTTGGATTCAAGCCTAGTACTCCGGAAGTAGCTAAAGCACCAGTAGCGACGCCGCCTGTAGCGACGCCGCCTGTAGCCGCGCCACCGGCGTTTAGTTTCAAGCCTGCCGCAGCGCCGACAACGCCTTCGGCCGCGTTCTCAACCCCTGTCAAGGCTGACGTCACGCCACCCCGCTCGACGGCGCCACCAAAACCGACTGACAGATTGAGTACGAGCACGCCGAAGTCACCAATTGACAAAGGTATGGAATTGTTGCAACGCGTGAAGGTTGGAGAAATTGACATGGACGCCGCGGCGACGGCGCTACAAGAATTACTCATCGAGCACACACCGACAAAGAGCCCGAGGTCAGATTGGACGACTGTCATGGCGGAAAAGTTCAAACCGATCGATACTTCGAATTCTCCTGCGGTGAATTTGCAAAGCTCACCTCTACCTTCGTGGGGCGTGAAGCTCGCGGAAATTCGACAGAAGAAACCAGCGGCGACTGATGACGGATTACAGGCGATTGAAAATGACATGCAGAATGTCATCGCAGAAGTCAACGCCATGTTGGAAGACGTCACGAGTGTCACGAAGAGTTTAGAATCATCGAGCGGCGGTCTACTCGGGAAGATGGATATCGACGCCATCGCGAGCTCGTCGTCCGCGGTGCGTTCAAACGTCGAGTCACTGCTCGATGGAAGCAACCAGCTTCGCAGTCGGCTCAACGAGCTATGGGCCGCAAATTCGTCCGACGAAACCTTGCGCAGTGAATTAGAAAGCTTGATTTCCAGCGCATGCGAGGAAATCGACGAGGCAAACGCCGGGGAGAACGACACTCGTGAGTTGAGTCCGGCGTTGAAGGAGGTGCAAGAGAACATGCACCTCGACATGCGTTCGGTACTCGACATGGCGGCGGAGCTCGAAGCGGCCGTCGAGCGACTCGAAGCGGCAAAGCGTGAAGCATCGAGGCCAAAGCCCAAGGCTGTCATCCGCAGCGGCTTGGTGTCGTCCACAAAGCAAAGTGGCGGCAGTGCGTCATCTTCGGCGGTGCAAACGGCGAGCATCATGAAAGCCATCACGACACAAGCCACGGTGATTGAAGCGCAAGCGGAAAAGTTGAATCAATTGTTAGAGCGCAT
>Ga0222715_10003742_pt1 | contig 13456 bp, 11 predicted proteins | sample C33_9DmetaG_FD_165056 | JGI IMG/M metagenome (GOLD analysis project Ga0222715, IMG submission 165056) | Estuarine water microbial communities from San Francisco Bay, California, United States - C33_9D | ecosystem: Environmental > Aquatic > Marine > Unclassified | place: USA: California...
ATAAGAGAATTTTTATTTTGGATGATAAATTTTCTTTGAATTTTTATAAACTTCATTTTTATCAAATGACATTTTTTTAGTTTGAAATTTTGCATACATCTCCATTTGATCATTATAATGTTCAGAGTTAGTATGATCACTGCTTCCATATGAAATTACAGACTCAATTTCAGTTCCCTTTTCTGAAAACTTCGCAAATTGAATATAAGATTCACCATGAGTAACTTTTACTTTACCATCTTTGTAATTAGATGCATTCATAGCTATTATGACATCAGGCATTCCCCAAATTGGCATCTCTATTTCACCTCTTACGAGCTTTTGAAAATCTCCAAGTTTAACTTTAGTTGTTTTAAAATATTTTAACATTTTTTGTTTTGTTTCTTGAAGAACTTGAGCTATAATATCTTCCCCAAATTTTTTGTTGATATAGCTTTTTCTATAATATTTTACCATATTGTAGTAAAACATTGCATATGTTCCCGCTCCAACAGATTCAATATTTGTTTTTCTGTCCCAGTTTTGTATTTCAATTAATAACTCTTTTATGGATGGATAATCATTTGGATTCATTTTAAAAAGATTATTCACATCCATAAAACTGTATTTAAATGGATTAGGAAATGAATTATCATATTTAATTGCTTTGAATTTATCGTAATCAATACTCTTATGATCATTTATTAATTCAAATATTCTGGTACTTCTGTTATTGTCATATTCTTCATATCCCATATTTTTTTCGAAATTTTTGGAATTTGGATTTTCTGATAAAGAAGTGGATTTAAATGGACTGTGATTAGCATTATAAACATATCCTGACTCTGGACTAATTACCTGAGGAAGTTCCTCTGTTGAATAATACTCATTCCAAAGAGTTTTTTTTGTATTTCCAGGAACAATATTTTTCCAATTATAGGAATTATTTCTTTTTGGAATTATTCCATTTGAGATGTAAAAAATTGTATCGTTTTTATCAGCATAACCAATATTATAACCTGGAATTTGATTCATTTTAAGAATATTATAAAATTCATTAAAATCTTTTGCTTTATTCATTTTCCACCATTGTTCTAATCCTCTAACGTGAAATAAAGAAGCTGTTCTGACAGAGTAAAAGCCATTCTTATTTTTTAAAGTAGGTCCATATACACTTTCGTAGTATTTTCTTTTTACTTTAATAGGAATTCCTAAAATCTTAATATATGCCTTAGCTTTAAATGTTTTTAATTTTAAAATTTGATCATCAAACTTATAGTGTTTCTTGTCAACCATTTCTAACTGGAAAATGTCAGTTTTGTCAGGGTAATTAACAGTGTGGGTCCATCCTAAATTTTCATTAGTTCCTGTAAGAATGCATGGGGCCCCAGCAAATGTCGCTCCAATAATATTAGTTCCCTCTTCACTAACCAAATGAGCTTCGTACCATGAAGTTGGACCGTCTAATGGTTGATGAGTGTTTATTCCAAGATAAGTTTCACCGTTCTTGGTAATTTTAGTGCTAAAGGCAAACAAATTAGAACCAAGTTTATTTTCATCTAAAAAAGAAATATTGCGTGTGTTGTTTTCAAATATTGATCTTATTGCCTTATCACCTTCACTAGAAACAAAAAGTTGTAAAAAAGAATATTTTAACATTTTTTTTGTTGTAATGGGGAATAGTTTTTTGACAAGCACTTTATCAGGATTTGATTCAGCAAATTTGTTGAATCCTTGGGCATATGCCTCAGCAATTTTCATAAATTTCTTGTCAATCGTATGAAATAGGCTATCTACTACATAGTCTGATCTAATCAACTGACTAATAAAATCTACAGGCGCCCCTTTTAGTCCAATATGTTTACTAAGAAGTCCGTTTCCTGCTAAATAGGCTTCTTGAATAGTTTTAAAATCATCTTCAGAGTGAGCCCAAGCTAAACCATACGCTACATCAGCATCAGTTTTACCGTATATGTGTGGAACACCATAACTGTCTCTAACAATTTCAACATCCAATGGATTTACCTGAGAATTATTAAAATTTGAAGTAAGTAGAAATATTAAAATAGTTATAAATTTTTTCATAGTAAATATTAACCAATAATCGTTCCATTAATATAGGAAAAAGAATTATGTGAAATTAAGTTTATATTAGCCTTATAATTTTATTATGATAAATTTTATAACAGGAAGGATCAAAGCTATTTTTTATTCATTAAAAGGAGCTTTCTTATTATTGAAAACTGAACATTCAATTCAAGCACAATCCCTTATTGCTTTAGTTTTTATAATTGCTGGATTTTTTTTTGAAATATCAAAAACTGAGTGGATTTTTCAAGTTTTGGCAATTTGTTTAGTTCTTACAGCGGAATCATTAAATACAGCTATTGAAAAAATAGCAGATTTTATCCATCCAGATCACAATAAAAAAATTGGTTTTATTAAAGATATTTCAGCCGGTGCAGTTTTTTTTGCAGCAATTTTTGCACTATTTACAATCTATAATATATACTGGGATAAAATATTAAATTAAGAAGGGGAGTATTGCTTTTCTTTCTTTTGGATATCTATTGAATTTATTTTTATACCATGTGTGATGAGCTAATGCCCTGGGAATAAGATTACAACAAGTCCATATAAAAAAGGACAAAGTTCCGATATTAAAAGTCATTAGAGCAAATCCAAACCATTCTAATATTTCTCCAAAAAAATTAGGACATGAAATGTATTTAAATAAACCTCCTTTTGGTACAAAATATCCTTTTTTAATTTTTCGAAGGTTAATTAATTTGTTATCACTTGAAATATTTATATATAGACCTAATACAAATAATAAAAAACCAGTAATCAAAAATATAGATACTGAATGTAAGTTAATATTACTTAAAAAATATCCATTTATTAATCCATTTACTATATTGAAAAAAAATGCTGATAAAACTATTGCTAGTGGCATTTTCTTTCCTTTTGTTTTTATTCTAAATGGGAAAATAATTGTTCTATTGAAATAATGTATTATCCATAAGCAAATAAACATAATACTTATGTCAAAATCTATTTTAAAATAAAAATAGATTGCTGGACATACCAGTAGGGCAGGTAGTTCCATTATTATCCACCCAAGTTTATTATCTATTGAAATACCCCATTTTTTTGATGTATGTCTGCCATAGGGTGCTTTATAAATCAAGTTTATTGGAAATATTACAAGACCTATAATAATCCATAAAACTGTTAATTGAAAAATATCCATATTATTTAAAGAAAAAAACCCGCAATTAAGCGGGTTTTTTTAAAAATATCATTGGTTAATTAGATATTAGTATCCATAGTTTTGAACCATATTTGGATTTGCATTTCTCTCAGAAAGAGCAATTGGATATGCATATCTGTATGATCCGAATGTAGGAGGAGTTCCAGTTAAATCATCATTTAATTGTTTAAATGAATCAATTACAGGCATGTCCATTCCCATTCTAGATAAGTCATGGAACCTTAAACCTTCGAAAGCAAATTCTTTTCTTCTTTCAAGAAGAATGTTTTCCAAAGTTGCAGATGCATAATAATTAGCACCTAATCCTCTTATTGCAGGTATATTATTTAGATAAGTTAATGCATCAGCAGTATTACCAGCTCTAAGACTAGTTTCAGCTGCTATTAAATGCATTTCTTCAACTCTAAATAAAGTAACATTGTCTGCTCCGTTCATGCTTGGAAATTTTCCAAGCATCGTTGGATAACCCTGAGCTGTACCTATCATGTCTGCAGCACCTCTAACATCGTCGGCATCGTAAATATCTAGAAGATCAGGATTTGGACCATCACCCGTTAATATTCTAACATCACCATAAGAAGTTCCTCTTAAAATATAGGCAATTCCATTAATACCTCTACTGTCAGTTCCTGAGAATGCAAGCTCAAAAATTGAATTTGAAGCATTATCAGTTGTAAATGAACCTGTAAATCCTGTTGCACTCACTGGAGTCGCTCCAGAATTTGCAATAACCCATTTTGCTGCAGAATCAGCTGTAGCATATAAACTTGGATCTACTGAACCAGCATAAAGAGTTGCTCTAGCTAAAATAGCATAAGCACCGGCTTTAGTCATATAGCTAGTTGATGTATTGAAAGAATCATCCATCATACTAATAGCGCTAGTTAAATCTGCTGCAATATCTCCAATATTCGATACAACTGTTCCTCTTGCAGGTTCTAAATTAGCTGGGTCCTTGTAAGTTTTCACGTAAGGAATTCCCAAAGATGATGCACCCCCTTGACCAGTAATAAAATGTTGTCCGTAATCTTGAAGTAAATCAAAATGAGCTAATGCTCTTAATGCATGAGCTTGTCCTTGAATATGTGTAATTTGAGCTGCACTTCCAGTTAAATTGGAGGTGTCAGCATTAATTACAATATTGGTAATAGCAATTACTCTATATATACTAGACCAAGGCCCAGCTCCATTAGAACTGTAATCCATGTCTGAATCTGCAAATCTACCAGAATTCATATTAGAATAAGCATTGTCAGTTCTGACATCACCCATAATAATTTGATCTCTTCCATAGTACCCTGATACTGACATTCTATCATAAGCACTATTTAACACAAAACCTAAATCAGCAGCTGAATTTATACCACTATCTAAATCTTTATCTAAAGCCAGTGTAGGTTCTAGATCGCTTTCACCACATGAGACTACTAAAGCAGATGCGGTAAAAATTAATAAGTATTTATATATATTTTTCATATTATTAAAATTTTAAATTTAGACCTACTGAGATTGACTTTAAGATAGGAGTATAAATTTCCCAACTTCCACTAAATGCTACCTCAGGATCAACTTGAAGATCATCGTCTTTTACCCATGTCCAAAGGTTTGTTCCTTTAACGTTAACTGCTATAGAATCAAAACCAAGCTTTTCAGCTGCAGAACTATTAACGTTATAACCAATTACAACATCTCTCAATCTTACATAGTCACCGTCATAAAGGAATCTAGTTGAATTACCAGAACCTGTCCCACTTGTACTTGTGCTGTATCTCATTCTAGGAACATTAGTTATATCACCAGGTTTTTGCCATCTATCCATAAGTGAAGCAGCACCTTGGTAGTAATATGTAGATAGTAGTCCAGTTGATTGTGAATACCAGTTCCATCTTTCATATATTTTATTTCCTCCAGAGAAATAAAAGTTAGCATCCGCATAAAAACCACCCCAATTAACTCTTGTACCAAGACCACCTGTATATGTTGGTAATCTATTTCCAACTTTAGTTTGATCTGCTGCATTTAAGCTATTCACAATAGTCATATCATTAGTTTCACCTCCTTTATAGTACATTGGATTACCAGTTTCTGAATTAACACCAGCCCACTGTCTTAAATACCAACCTCTTAATTCTTCACCTACTCTTACTCTGTTGTATCCACCGTCTAAATTAATATCATTACCCTCTGCATCTTTAGCAAGTTTTGTTACTTTATTATCTAGGGTAGCATAATTAGAGTAAATTGTCCATGAAAAATTATCAGTTCTAATAACATCAGAAGAAAGTTCTATTTCAACCCCTTTGTTTTCAACCTCTCCAATATTTTTGGATTGAGAACTGTGACCAGTAGTTAATGAAAGAGGAACACTTTGAAGTAAATCACTTGTCTTCTTGTTAAAAGCTACAATTGATCCAGAAACTCTATTGTCAAGTAAACTAAAGTCAACTCCTATATCGTATTGAGCTTGTTTTTCCCAAGTTAATATAGCGTTACCAAAAGATGATGGAGAAACTGCACCATTATCATTGTATGAACCTCCGTATCCAAATAAAGATTGATATGAGTTAAGCCCTACATTATTGTTACCAGTTTCACCAAGAGAAGCTCTAAGTTTTAAGCTGTTTACAATATCACTGTCCGCTAAGAAATCTTCTTCAGTAAGGTTCCAAGCAACAGCAGCAGACCAGAATGATCCGAATCTGTAACCCATGGCGAATCTTGATGATCCGTCGTATCTATAGGAAAGATCTAAAATATACTTGTCATCATAAGAATAATTTATAAGACCTAGATAACCAAGTTCTTTCCAATCACTAAATGATCCACTTGCTGACTGATTAGTTCCAAAACTTGAAACATAAATTAATCCTTCTGCAGCAACATTTTCTCCAGAAGAACTTAAAAAGTCATATTTCTGTTTTTGAAAACTCATTTGCGCAAGTGCAGATACATAATGAACATCGTTAAATGTTTTATCCCATTTTAACTGATTAGCAAATGCCCAAGTAAATGATCTTCCAGTTGATTGGTATGCATATCCATTATCAGAGACACCACCACCATGAACGGCATTTTGATATCTGTGTGAATTTGTAAGATTATAGTCTAAAGAATATCTAGTTTGAAACTTTAAGTTATCAGTAATCTTGTATGATAAAGATGTGTTTGATAATGCTCTTGTACCATCTAATTTACTAATATTATTTTCAGCTAAGTAAACAGTATTAAAAACACTAGTTGATAAGTTTGTGTTTAAACTACCATCAGCGTTATAAATCTGCTGATAAGGAGACATGAAAATTCTTGTCATCTGAGGAGCAGCAAAATATGAACTCCCTTCAAGTTGACCTTCTTGTATTGCGTTAGAAACTCTAACACTCGTAACTATATCTACTTTTCCAGCTTTTTTCTTGTAGTCAAGAGAACCACTAATACTTTCGTATTCAACACCAATTGATGTACCCATAGTTTTTCTGTGACCAAGTGAAAGTCTGAAATTTTCTGTAGCATTACCTCCAGATGCAGAGAAGTTATAGACAGCATCAGGTGCATCTTTAACTTTTACAGCATCGTCCCAGTTACCATCAACTCTTCCTCCAGCATCCCATGCGGCAGCTCCAGGAAAGTTAGCCAAAACATAATTAGTTGCTGCCTCTCTAGTAAATCCATAGTCGTTCATCAAAGTTTCTCCACCAAGTTCTAATCTTTGATTTCCTGTTAGCATTGGACGCTCGTCCATTGCATAATTTTGGAATCCATAATTAGATGTTATTTGATATTGTACTTCACCAGCAGAACCAGATTTAGTAGTTATAACTATAACTCCATTAGAACCTCTAGCACCATATGGAGCTGTAGCAGAAGCATCTTTTAGTACAGTTATACTTTCAATATCTGATGGATTTATCATTGATAATACTCCCAAATCATTAGTAAGTGGACTGTAAGATCCATTAACAACAGGAACTCCATCGATAACAAATAGTGGTGAGTTAGTACCTGAAATAGATCCTTCACCTCTAATTCTAATAGATGTTGGCGAACCAGGTGTTCCAGATTGTGAAACAACTCTTAGTCCAGCAACTCTTCCTTGAAGTGCAGCATCAGGAGAAGTCATGGCTACACCTTCGATTTGGGCAGCATCAACAACAACTGTACTACTTGTGGAACGTTTTAAGTTTCTAGTAGTAATACCTGTTACAACAACTTCTTCTAATTCGTTACTTGAATTAAGCAAAATGTTGATTTTCGTGTCTCTACCAACAGTAACGGTTTGAGTATCAAATCCCACATAGCTGAAGACTAACACGTCACCAACATTTGCAACAATTGAATAATTACCATCAAAATCAGTTGTAACACCATTGCTGGTGCCTTCAACTAATACTGTTGCTCCAGGGAGTGCAAGACTATTATCATCAGCAACATTACCAGTTATGGTAAGTTGTTGACTAAATCCCCAGAATGACACTAACATCATAGATAATGTCATTAAAAAGCTTAGTTTTTTCATATATATTATTTTGATTTGTAACAAATATGTTAAAATATTGTTAAGAAAAAAAGTTTTTCCTGTAAAAAGTTTTGTTTAATTCTCTTTTTTCTAGCTATTTAATTAACATTCTTACAGGTATGTTTATAAAAGTTTGAGAATTCTTTAAAAAATATTTAAATTCAACTAAAAAATTAAATTATTAAAACTGCAAGTTTTAACATATTAAAAAACTCTGAAATTGAGGGTGGGATTTCTATTACTCTTCTTCCTTCAAATTCCCCTATAATTATATTTGAATATAAAGCACTTGCTCCTAATTGGAGGTTATGGAATGACTTTAAAAAGAAAAAAATTTCTGAAAAAAAATTTATAATTGAATATCAAAGCATGCTTAATGAACTTAATTCCAAACATGTTATTGAACATTTAAATTTTTTAACTGGAGGACTTGAACCAATATTAATGTGTAATTGTGCCAAAACTAAATTCTGCCACAGGCATTTAGTAGCGGATTGGTTGGAAAAAGAATCTGGGCTGATTATAAAGGAATTAAATTTTCCAGACTTAGTTAGAAAAGATGGATATTTGGTTAAACAAAAAAACCCATCTCTGTTCCCTGAATAATTCTTAGATTATTACTCATTTAAAACTATTTTTTTATTTTAAGACTACATCGAATAAATAATTTTCAAAATCTTCTTGATTTTCTATGTGAGGAAGATGTCCTGACTCTGGTATAATATATTCAAATCTATTCGGAAGTAATTTATTTAACTTTTCTTTTATATCATTATAAACAATGACTGAATCACTATCACCCCAGATAGTATATACTTTCATGTTAGAATCATTTATTTCTTTATGTTCCAAATCTAAATTAATATGATTTTTTTGAGTTGAAATAAGTGCTCTGGCAAAACCCTTAAATTTTAATAATGATTCATATTTATTCGCCCAGTTAGGAAAATTTTCAGGGTATTTAAAATCAGAAAGTTGACCTTTGGATATAGTAGGATATTTTTTTGTAATGAAAGTATTGATTTCATTATCTGTAACATTTTTATCTTCCATTTCTATGTGTTCACCAAAACTAGAAGCTGAAACATAAATTAGCTTGTCAATTAAGTTAGGTTTCAAATTTGCAATTTTAGAAATTACTCTTCCACCATTAGAAAGTCCTAAAAAAGATGCTTTGTCAATTTCTAAATCATCAAGTAATTCGATTACTTGGCGTGCAAATAATTCATCAGTATAATTAACATTTGGATTATCAGAATAACCCCTTCCATATAAATCTAGTCTCACTACCTTAAACCCTTTTTCTTTCGCAGAATAATACGTTTTGTCCCATATATAGGAGGGGACTGAAAATCCATGAATAAAAATTAATGAATTGTTACTTTCTCTATTGTCAACTTCAAAGTAAGAGTAACCTTCGCTTAGTTCAATAAAATTTCCAGATCCAACACTTTGTCTAAAATTTTTATCTTTAATTTTATGTTCGTAATTATTACCATCACAAGAAAATAGTAAGCTAACAAAAAGAACTAAAATATATTTTTTCAACATTTATTTATAAATAATAGAATTACTTTTGCAAGATAACAAATATTGAATTGGATAAAAGAACATTAGGCTTTTTAGCAGCATTAGGAGCAGCGATAATATATGGTCTTAATCATACTATTGCCAAGAATGTAATGCCCATATACATTACTCCTTTTGGATTTATTTTACTCAGAGTTTTAGGTGCAGCAATTCTTTTTTGGCTAGTTAGTTTTTTTATAAAACCTGAAAAAATTCAAAAAAAAGATTGGCCTCGTTTAATTGCCTGTTCTTTTTTAGGAATGGTTATAAATATGCTTGCTTTTTTTAAAGGTCTTGAGTTATCAACTCCTGTAAATAGTTCAGTTATAATTACTATTTCCCCAATCATAGTTTTTATATTTTCAGCAATTTTACTCAAAGAAAAAATTCAATTTTTAAAAACAATTGGAATAATATCAGGTTTTATAGGAGCAATTATATTAGTATTATATACATCAAAAACAGGGATTAATGCCCCAAATATACCCTTAGGTAATGTGCTGTTTATACTTAATTCATTTGCATATGGACTATATTTAGTCTTGGTTAAGCCATTAATTGAAAAATATAATATTATAACTCTATTAAAATGGCTTTTTTTATTAGCTATTTTTTTAAATCTTCCAGTAACTTTTAATGAATTTACATCTGTAAAATGGGCTGACTTACCAATTAAAAATGCAGTTCTTCCGATGTTGTTTGTAGTAGTTGGAACTACGTTTTGTACTTATTTATTTAATGCATATGCTTTAAGAACTTTATCACCATCTACAGTTAGTTCGTTTATTTATCTTCAACCCATTGTTGGAATAGTTTACGCAGTTTCTACTAAAAGTGATACATTATCTCTTGTAAGCGTTACGGGAATGATATTAATCTTTATTGGGATTTATTTAGTGACAAAAAAAAAGGTTATTTCTTATAAGAAATAACCTATGTTTTTTAACTCTTATCTAAGAGTTGTTTGTTTACCTATAAGAATAGTTAGTCAATTTTTTTTACATTGATAGCACTCATTCCTTTAGGACCTTCTTCTAATTCGAATTCAACTTTATCGTTTTCATCAATTCTGTCAATTAAGCCAGAAGCATGAACAAAGTGATCTTTTTCAACACCTTCTTCTTTGATAAAACCGTATCCTTTTGATCCGTTAAAGAATTTTACAACACCGTTTTTCATAATTATTATTTATTAATTTTTGGCGAATGTAGTCTAAATTAATTAAGAACTAGCTATTTTTATTGTATAAATTCAAATATGACGGTTAATTTTAAATCCCATTGGGAAAATGTTTACCAATCAAAAAATGAAAATGAGGTTAGTTGGTATCAAGAAGTTCCATCAAAATCACTAGATCTCATAAACTCTCTTAATTTAAGAAAAGATTCAAAGATAATTGACGTTGGAGCAGGGGAGAGTAGACTCGTTGACAATCTTTTAAGTTTGGGTTTTAAAAATGTTACAGTATTAGATATTTCCTCTAAATCTATTGAAAAAACAAAACAAAGGTTGGGTAAAAAATCAAAACTAGTTAATTGGGTAGTTTCTGATATTGTTGATTTTATCCCAGAAAAAAGTTTTGATTTATGGCACGATAGGGCTGCTTTTCATTTTTTAACAGATAAGATGAGGATTAAAAAATACGTTGATCTAGTAAATAATTCAGTTAATTCTCAAGGTAATTTAATTGTATCAACTTTTTCTACTAATGGGCCTTTAAAATGTAGTGGATTGCAAATTTCGCAATACAACAAAAATTCTATTTCTGAACTGTTTAAAGAAGAATTTAAGCTTTCCTACTCTGAAACTAGTGTTCACCAAACTCCTTTTAATACAAATCAAGAATTTATTTTTAATATTTTTTCAAAATATTAATTAGATTCTGATAACGGGACAAAAACTGCACTTAAATCTGGTTCTGATTCAAATTCGTCAACAGGAAACATTGGTCTTTCAATTCTTTTATAATCAAGTCTAAATAAATCTTGATCAACTCCGCCAGGTGTTAATGCCATAATCCATCCTTTGTTTATGTCATATAACTGTGGAACTAAATATCCGATTTTTACCATAAGAATATCAATTGATTTTGGATCTAAATTTAAATCAGTAAAATCTTTAATATAATGATAGGGTTTTCTTTTTTCTGTTACTATAACATTTATACTTCCACTTTGTACTACAAGTTCAGTTTTTGCATTAATATCCCCAATTTTTTTAGATTTTATTGTGCCTCTCAATAAAATAGGTGGAGAAAATCTATCATCAACCTCTGCACCAACAAATCCTTCAACATAATCACCCACCTTTAAATTTTTAGCGTTTTCAATTAGTTTTGGACCAGGAATTGAAGCATATATCAAGGATGGTCCATTTTCATCCTTGAACTCATCTCTTTCTAAAAGTCTTTTCAATGTCCAAGTTACATCACCTGCCCCTCCAGCTGTTGGATTATCACCCATATCACTTATTATAAAAGGTTTAGTATTGCTATTTAATGCAAGTTCAAGGCTTTTCTCCAATGTACCAACTGGTGCAACAAATTCAAATTTATCTTTAACATCCCAAAAACTTTTAGCTAAAAACTCAGAAGAATTTTTCACCTCTTCTTTATTATCACCATAAACTACAACTACTCCATGATTTCTAGGTTCATCAGCCCAAGGGTAACCCATCCATATTGCAGCATCTATAATACCCTCTTTTTTAGTTTCAGGATCTATTTTCTCATATAAACTTTTTCCGGGTTCTATTCTAGTACTTGTTTTTTCTCCAGGTAACAGTATTGGTACTTTAATTCTAGATTTATATAGTGGTTTTCCTTTACCACTTTCTAATCTTTCAATTAGATTCGTTACCGCTCTTCGCTTTGATTCAATAGCATCTTCATGTGGAGACATTCTGTAACATGTTATTAAGTCAGTTTCCATTGCTAACTCATATGAAACATTTCCATGAGGATCCATTGACGTTGAAATTAAAGTATCATATCCAACTAACTCTCTAATTTTTTTTATGAAATCCCCCTCCGGATCATCAATTCCCTCAACACTCATGGCTCCATGAATATCAAAAAATAAACCATCATATGGAAGATTGTTTTTTAATTTTTCAAGAGTTTTATTGACTAGTGAATTATAAGCTTCTTTTGTAACTATTCCACCAGGTAAAGCATGTCCTCTTAGAGTTGGTATCCAGTTAGCCTTTAGTCTATATAATGAATCTTTTTGAAGAAAAGGATAATAGCTAAATACATCTTCATCTAGTCTAGCTTTGAAATCAGGTTCAATAGTTTTGGCCGGTGAAAAAGTACTTGATTCGATTGCTAATCCTGCAATTGCTATTCTAGGTTTTTTATTATTATAGCTGCAGCCTAAAATAAAGAGTAATGCAATAACTAAAAAATATTTCTTCATACCATTAAATTATTTAATTTAAATTTAAATAATCAATTTGAAATAATGATTAATAAAACCATTATTAAATTTTTTTTAATCTCAGTTTGTTTTTTTTCATGTTCTAAAAATGAATTTAAAATTCAAACTCTTGAGATTCAACCCATACTTATAGATTCTACAATAAATATTAGAGCATTGGAAATTGAAAATAACAAAGTTTTTTCTGCTTCATCAACCGGATCAATTTACTCTTTCGATGCTCATAATTCAAAAGTAATTTCACAATTACAATATAGTTTTGACTCTATTTTGAAACCTAATTTTAGAGCACTGGCTGTTAAAAATGAAAATGTATTTGCAATATCAATTGGAAATCCTGCATTACTTTTTAAGAATGGAAAAGTTGTATATAAAGAAATACACCCAAAAGTATTTTATGATTCTATGGAGTTTTGGAATGAAAATGAAGGAATTGCAGTTGGTGATTTTACAGAAAATTGTATAAGTATTATAATAACAAGGGACGGAGGAAATACCTGGAATAAATTAGATTGTACTGTTTTTAATCAAATTATTGAGGGTGAAGGTTTTTTTGCTGCAAGTGACACTAATATTTCAATTATAGGCAATAAAACATGGATAGCTAGTGGAGGTAAAAATAGTAGAGTTTATTTCTCAAATGACAAGGGTAGGACTTGGGAGATTTTTAACACCCCTGTTCTG
>Ga0222715_10003745_pt1 | contig 13456 bp, 11 predicted proteins | sample C33_9DmetaG_FD_165056 | JGI IMG/M metagenome (GOLD analysis project Ga0222715, IMG submission 165056) | Estuarine water microbial communities from San Francisco Bay, California, United States - C33_9D | ecosystem: Environmental > Aquatic > Marine > Unclassified | place: USA: California...
CGACATTATTTGAAACGGCAGCAACGGTAACAACAGCAGGAGTATGAGTTGATCCTGTAGTAGCAATACCAACGATTTCCATCGTGTTGCCAATACCATATGCACTACCACCGTCCATGATCTGAACAGCAGTAATTCCACCAGTAGCATCAACATTTACTTTTGCTGTTGCGTGCTTACCAGTTACAGATGATCCAATGGATACAAGTCTTGCATTATAGTAAGTTGCATTTGCACCAGCACCATAGTTTGTACCACTACTTGCAATACTGACTCTTGTAACTGCATTCAATCCGTGATCAATTTCAGTGTGGATTGTATGAACAGTTCCACCAGTTCCTGTTACAATATCAGTCAGACCAATACCGATGTCAGTATCGGCAACGAATTTATCAACTGTTTCTCTTGTAATACTCTTCTTGACATCATCAACAATAACTTCACCAATTGGAGTTGAGCGTGCAAAGGAGATCGATGGATCTGGATCAGATACTGGAGTATCCTTATCTCTTTGTGGGTAGAGATTTAGGACTGATTGGGTGTACTCTTGAGTGTTGAAAGGTGCAACAGCTGGTTTGTTAGAAGCATTAATAACAGTAAAGTAGTAAATACCATCCTGTTGACCACTAACAAACGATTGAATCTCTTGACTTCCTTGAATAATAAAGTTTGTGTTATATCTCTTTCTCTTAAAGTAAGGAAGATTGGTGTCTCTAGTGGTTGTATCACTCTGGAAAGATCCAGGATCGGTGTTGATTCCGACAGTAAATTCTTTAGCACTACTGATTCCAGTAACGGTATATGTTCCGTTGAATCCAGTATTTGCTACACCAGTTGCGTTATTGGAACTCTTTACGTTTAAGATTTCAACTTGAGAACCAACGGTCAGATCATGAGGTAATTCTGTTGCAACATTCGCAGTGTTTGATGACCAGTTAGCATCTGCAATAAATCTAAAGTTTCTTACCTGGTTAATGTGACTTAAAGATCCAGATCCAAAGTACAGTTCAACTTCTGAACTGGTTGATCCAATCGAAGTATTTGATTCTTGAATAATAAATGCATCACTTGGAGGACGTGCAACAGCACCACCAATGGAAGCAGGGATAACGTATCTGATTCTGTATGTTGTATCAACAGCATTTCTTGCATCAGTCTTTCTCTTAATGAAAGATCTTGGAGATGCTGTTCCAATTGCAGTTGTTCCTAAACCTACTGCAACATCTGCATAAAGTTGATTCTCGGTCGTTGCTGTGGATACGTTAATATACCACTGTCCTTCTGTAGAGTTATATTGAATTGGGTGTCCAATGTCACCAGAGTTCTTATCGGATACTCTACTTACAATGGATAAGGTTCCACCAAGATTATTAATAGTCAACTCCGATGCATTCTTCGCATCAGTTTCAGTTTTAGCAAGTTGAATATCAACATTGGTTGTAATACCTGATGATGTATTTGCATCAGTAATTACATAGTATACTGTATTAGTTTCTAATCCATCAGGTAGTCTTCCATTATCACTAAAGACTCTGACTGATTCTGCATTTTCAAAGCTATGTGCTTCTGTTAACGTAATAGTGCTTCCAGTAATACTATTGATTCCTGCTACACTCTTTGCTACTGTTGATTTCTTCTCTGAACTTACAGTAGACTTTGGCATCACAACTCGTGACTTAAATTCTACTGATGTTCCACCAGAAGGAATCAAGACATGCAGATTTTCGGAAGATCTTGCACCAATTCTATATCCTTCCAGAACGTTCTCTGGTGGAACGTCCAAGTTCTTCTGGTTGTAGAGATATAAGTGACCTGTTGAAGCAACACCTACTGTTTTTTCAATATCAATTGCATCAAATTCAATCGCACTTTCGGTGATTGGAATTTCTTTTGGCGGAATGATGTGAGTGATATAACCCTGATCATCTTGGGTGAATGCATCTTTTCTAAATCCACTTGCAATCAGAGATCTTGCACCAAAGTTGGAGTTAGAGTTGGTGATGGACATGTCACCACCATTTTCAGCAACAAAGTGCTCTGCATATCCAATTGCGAAGATCGAAACGCACTGAATAAATGAGTTGTTTGTTGACTTGATGTGGAAGTTTGCATAAGATGGTTTAAATACCGATCTGGAATTCGTGCTTAACGTTTCATTTCCAGGGACGGTACTATCATCATAGACACCAGTTGTGTCATTATATTTTACGAATGCTTTATCGTCTTTCTGCAGACCGATACCAGTGAACTGTGCAACAACCATGGACTTGAATCCTGTTGCCTTATCACCATCAGCAAGCATACCACACAGTCCGAAGACTGAACGCATTGAGATATTGAAGATATATGGTGATGCAGAAGTTACAGTATCAGATTGTAAGGAAACTGTAGATCCAGTTACAGATGGAAGAGCTGAGAGTGGAGCATTTTGTACTTCATACTTAAATTGAGTTCCGCTTATTTTTTCGGCAACAACATACTGACCATCATATCCATCAGCAGTAATACCATTAATTCTAATTGGAGTATCAACGTCAAGACCATCTACAGAAGAGGCAGTTGTTACTGTAATAGTAGTCGATGAGATAGATCCGTCACCTGCTTTGATGCTGGTAATACCAACACTCTGTCCTGTAGAACCAACAATGCGGAATTCATCAATTTTTGGTTGAATATCAAGAGAAGATGATGGATAGTCAGGTTGAATCTCACGACCACTTGCAGTTCCATAAACAAGACCTACCTTCTCATAATACATGTCAAGATCAGTGCGATCTGCTTCATAAGTCTGGAACGCATCATTGATCTTTACATTATTAACACCATCAGCATACTCAAAGCAAGTGAGTTTGTGGTGTGAGAAGTTAGGAACAAATGTATTTCTTGTATAATCTTTATAGCAGATTCCGTTTGGATCCGCATCAAGAATTGTGAATTGCCAGAGATAGCAAGCACCAGTTACTCTAAACAGAGCAGATCTTTCGATATTTGAGTTTTCTGGATTTGGAACATATTTTGGACGAATCTTGGTCTTTCTTAAGTCAAGACCAACAATAGAAGTACCACGAGGGAGAATAACTCCACCATGGACACTATTCATTTTATAAAGAGCATTATCTGGATTTTCTAGGTCATAGATGGTTTCCAGATCCCAGGGTGGAAGGTCATCTGAAATCGTACCATCACGCAATCTGTAATTATCAGATCCATCAGGAATCCATCCAGGTCTGTTATCAACAACGTGATCACCAGGATAAAGAAGAATGGTTGTTTGACCAAATCTATCATTGTTCAGACCACGCTGATATGAGAATCTTGCTGCCTCAATCAGTGCTCTTTGAATCGTCTTAAACGGACGAGTTAAACTATTACCTCGGTTTTCAACACTATCTGTAGAATCCAGGTCATTCGGACTCACATACAGAATATTGCCACGCGCATTCTTGAGAAAATTCTCTAATCTGGAAAGACCCATCTTATTAGTTCTTATAGTTTCCGTTATGGATTATTTAGCATACAACAAAACCCCCAGAAGGGGGTTTTGAGTCACACGGAAGGGGTTTGGTTTGAGTATCACCACTTATATATTAGCACATATTTTTTATTTCCACAACAGATTCATTTTTTTATCAAAAACCATCACATATCTGTGTTTTTGAGATCTATCTCTCCATTCACCTTCAGATCCTTTTACTTTTCCCCTTGAATGTTTGGTGCCATCTGCATAATAGAAATCTTTTTTTGGTTCTGATAGACCACAGTACCTAAAATTACAAGCCCTATAAATTGTACCATCATGAAAGTCACTATCAGCATAAGATATGATTGCTTTGACTTCAGTATCTTTTCGCAATTGTCTAATCGCTTTTGATGTAAACCAAGAAGTGATATTATACTCACTCTGTTGAGTTTGTGGATGAATGCAGAGTCTTGATAACTCGAAAAGTCCTTGTTGTTCATGACGCTCTAGTCCAAAAGCACCTTTAGCAATTTCAGGGACTGGTAAACCTGTAAAGATACACACTCCCTGAATACCTCCAATATTTAGAGGGGAAAATTCATTTTTCTTGTATAATCCGTAATTATACCCTGATTTGAAAGTTTTGGAAAAATCTTTCAGATAGTGATATTCTAATAAAAGTTTTTCTGCTTCTTTTTTATCTACTTTATCAATATAATAGTCACTTTTCATCTAAAAGATACTCTACTGTTGTGGCAACATCATTCATTGCATCTCGTATGTCAGGTCTTTGACCTGCTTCCATTCTGACCATAGGGCGACGGTTGTCAGTAAGAGTCCAACGCCATTGACCCATTTGTTGACAGTACCAAAGGTTGATTCTCATATTTTTCTCCTTAATAAGCCAAATGTCAGACTCGAACTGACGACCTTTGCTTTACAAAAGCACTGCTCTATCCAACTGAGCTAATCTGGCATTAATCTGTGGGAAGTAGTTCTGGATTCTCTAATTCTACCTCAAACATCAGAGGGTGGCACAATTCATCAATTAAGTAAAATGATGTTTTATACAGATCCTCTGGTTCATACGATCTTTCGTTGTTTGCTGCTTCTACAACTTCTGGGATATGAAGTGCAGTATGGGGCAAATCATCAAAAGTGAAAGGAACGTGATTAATAAAGTACATTAAGACAATTTGTGTCTTGTTATTGTACCAACAATAAGCAGTATCTATGCGATATTTCATAGACAACCTATTTTCTGTTTATTTAGGTAGGGCGAGCGAGACTTGAACTCGCACGAGCACGATGCTCAACAGATTTTAAGTCTGGTGTGTCTACCGATTCCACCACCGCCCCATTAAAGACTTATTCTGGTTTATAAGTCGGAGGATGAAAAGCACAATATTCATTAAATGTGATTTTCATCTCTTTCCACGATAAATTACAATTTTCTGCTGCCTTGGGAACATTCCATTTTGCGGAAAATAGCATTTCCATTGATTTTCGGGTTTCTGGGCGCATTTGAAAAAAGTAATAGAGTGATTTTTTGGCGGGATTTTTTTTCCGACTTTTTTGGAATTAAAAGCTAATTTTGCTCACAGAGGATTAGCATACGCAAGAGTGTCTTCATCACACGAAGAGCGCACTACCTCCAGGACACTCATAAATTGTTCAACCGTTTCACAGTCCACGACTTTTTCATTTCCCTGATTGGAGTAGAGATAGAACTTACGCTTCACAGGATCCACGACACAGCGGGACAGATAATCGTCTTGCATTGGTTTCATTTGATTACCCACATATTATAGGACCAAGTGGGTCGGGTGTCAACCGTCTTGCTCTACCTGCAGGGGAGCAACGTCCTTCCGTGTGGCATTGATCATGTAGTAACAATCGATGGCTGATGCATTTCCTGATTTTATCAAAACAGTTCTTCCCCATTCAATTTTTTCTACGATTAGATCTTGAGTTGATCCAATTTGAGTTAAACTAACAGTAATTGATTCTGGATCAACAAGTCCTGCCCAATAATCTGGAAGTTCAATTTTATTATTATTCTTTAAGTGACCACGAACATAAACACCATTTTCTGGTCCTTCAAGGCACCCATGCACTAACCTCTTACCCTCTTTTGTTGGGTGTGGGATATTAAATGCCTTTACCGTGGCATTTACACTAGATACTGCATTAATAATATTGCCAGTAATTGTTCCTGTACTAGTAATGTTTCCAGTAATGTCAACAATACCAGCACCACTTATTCCAGTGTTTACTCTCAAGTTATCAATTTGAGCATTACCATGATATCTTGGCGTACATGCATCTTCTGGGTAGTTGCTTTGATCTAAATCTCCCTTCCAAATGTAATCATACACTGTGGATTTTGTTCCCCATCCACCTGCCTTTTCCGTACAGTCTTTTCCAGATGGTTCTGGTGTAAATTGTCCTGCTGCCATAATTAGTTCTCCTTAACGTCATAATGATAACCAGAAATAGAGTACTGGTTATTGTCCCCTGGATAATCTGCTGGAGATTCTCCTTCATATTCTGGGATAAGTCTTTCTCCATCAGCACGAGTTCCAAACACATGGAAGAAACAATCGATGGGCATTCCACCATTTGCTTGGAGGTAAATTACGTTTTCACCAATTCGTTTTACAATTACGTCTTGATGAGCACCAACAGGTGTCAGATTAACTGTAATCGTGGTTGGGTCAACAAGTTCTTTCCAGTATTCTGGGAGATAGATTTTAGTTTTGTTCTTGATTCTACCTCTGAAGTAAACATCATTAGATGGTCCCTCTGGGCAAGTATGGCGAAGTCTCCATCCTTCTTTTGTTGGGTGAGGAATATCAAAGTTCTTTTTGGCAGATAAGAAGTGTGCTCCACAATTAGATACTACATCTCCTTGAGCAAACAATGACTTTCCAACTTGCATATCATCACTAGTGTCAACAGGACCAAGAAATGCCGATGATCCAGAAACAGAGAGTGAATATGGATTATTTACTCCCTTGCATAACGCACCAGGAACAATTGTGGGTAAACCATCATGTGCTGGTGGAGTAATCATCACCGTAGCATATGGTGTGGGAAACTCTTTGTCAGAACCAACTAACAGAGGGCCCTGAACATACCCAGATCCCTTAATCTTTGTTGCTGCAACACCTAAAGCAGTTGGTATTTTATTCTCTGGACCAACAAGAAGTTGTCCATCATATACATGAGTCTCGTCAAATTGAAATGCCATAATTCCTCCTTACTTAATTTGTCCTGGTTTTTTTCTATTATCTGATGATGAACTTGCACCATAGCACATTGTAGAAAGTATCTGCATCCCCAACTTTCCATCTAAAACAAGAACTCCAGTTGACATCAACTTAAGAGAGTTCTTTCCATTCAGTGTGATATTTTTACCGTCAACCTTTACGTCTTCATTTGCACCAACAATAACAAATCCTTCTCCACTTGTTCCTGTGGCAGAAATCTCCACATCAAGTCCTTCTATTCTAACCTTTCCATTTCTTGCACGAATAATCACGTCGCCATTTTCGGCATTCATGAATACGGCATCTTGCTCTTTCTTTAAGTCCTCACCTGCATTGATTTGGACAGCACCAGGAGCATTCATGGTTGTCCATCCTTTACGGACACCATCTTCAGTTAGATCAATAAAGTGTCTGCCATCAAGTCCTTGTAGATCAACACTTGATGTAACATCTCCCTTTGGACTCAACTTACCAAAAGATAAAGCACCATTCATGGCACTTATAGTTTGAGTCCACCAATTTCTTTTTTCTGCCATAACTTAAGTGGTTTGTCCTAGTATTTATTAGTACCCAGAGACAAAAGTGTCGGTAATATCAGTATCTGGTGTTGTTGTGACCTCTACTGGTGCTGCACCAATGCTTTGTGCTCTTGTTTCATAAACTCTGATTCCTGTATTTCTGTTACCAGCATATTTAATTCCAGCATCAAAAAAGACATTTCCATAGTACTCTCTTCCATCCACATAACCTTGACGAGTAAAACCAACAAGGTCATATACCTGAACAACACCAACAGCAGGTGGTTCTTCTGGTATCTGTGGATCTCTGGTTACCTCAAATAATGGAACAAAAGATGCATTGACCCCCGTTGTTGATCTCATTGATATATTTGGAAGTTCTGTATAACATCCTTTATTGACAATAGTTACAGATCTAATTCTGCCGAAGGTATCGCACTGATATGTAAGTTTTGCACCATTACTTGGTGTTACAACTAATTCATCTACACCACAATTATAATTGATTCCTGGATTTGTGACAAGAATTTCTTTTATACAGATGCGAGCAGGGTATTGTGGAACTGTTTGTCCTGGTGGTAAGTATCCTCTTCCACCATCTAACACAATTACATCTACAACTCTTCCATTTTCCATTCTTGGTTCTAAAACTGCACCACTTCCATTATCACAATCATCTATTGCTTGAACTCCAGGTGATGTGGTATATCCATATCCCCCATCAATAATATCAACAGCAAGAATAACACCATTAACATCAACAATTGGGTTTGCTTTCGCACCAATCCCACCACCGCCATAGAAGTTAATTCTTGGTGGACCGCAAGGTTTGGGACCAGTATCACAATTTGGTGTTCTCTCCAAACTTGCTGTTGTTAGTTGATTGACCTGTTCAATACTCAAATATCTAATGTTTGCATCTGCATCAACAAACACATATGTTGTCTTTGGATTTGCCTTCTCATATTCATTCGCATCTTCAATCGTAAGACCAGAGATGTAACCTTCCGTCTTACTGATGTATCCTACTGTGATGAGGTCTCTAGATGGTGGTACTATATTCATCTCTAACCTCCAGGAGTATCATACCTAGGATCAAATCCTGCTCTGGCAAGAGGATCTCTGTTTGGAGCAGCAGCTCTTTGTTGTGCTACCTTGGCAACTCCCACATTGCTTGGTTCATCAATGCTTGGTTTACCACTTCCACCTTCTTGTAGGGTATGAGTTTCATTTGGTGAACATTTCGGAAGAATATCGCAAGAGAAGATTCCAGTAATAGCACTAATGAAACTTAATGCTGCACCAATATCAAATCCACCTCCACCAAGAGCACCAAGTGCACCAAGATTTGGAATACTGGGGAGGTTTGGAATATTTGGAATCAGATTACCACCAGAATTAGATGGTACTGGAGTACCAGAAGAACCAGCTCCCGATGTTCCCTCATTTGTTCCTAATCCATCTAGTGAATTCTGAATGTCTTTTACTACAGGAAGAACCGCAGCATCAAATCCTTGAATGATATCGTTTAAGTTTTCTCCAAGAATTTCTCCGACTAACTCTTCAACATAACACATTGGTGTTGGGTTATAGTATCCTTCATTTGGGAACCAAGGAATATCTCTGAATTGGTCAGTAAGGAATGGTTGAGCATCTGCAGGGGGTGGAGATTGTGCACTTCTTCTTGCGAAAGAATTTTTGAGTGCTGCTTCTGCAGAATCACAGAGAGAAAGACCGATCTTATTAAAGATACAATCAATAATTTCCAAACCTTTGATTAACTTATCAAGTATCTCAATTTTGATAGTTGGTGGTGCATTCTTAAGGAGTGGTTTTAATACTTTGGAGTAGAGGTCTGTTATAAAATCTTGGACAAGACTGAATAATGTTTTTAAGAACTTTGCAATTTCACAAGAAGCATCTTTTATCAAAGAAGCAATATCATTAACTTGATTGATCAGACTATTGACAACATTAATATCAGATTGAATTGCGGCAACATAATCTTGTATTGCTTGTTGTATCTTTTGTATTTTTTTGATGACCTCTTCAATGGTATTCTGAATCCCTTTCATAGGACTCTTTTTCTTGGGATCTGGGCACCAAAGATAGTGCTTTCTTTTTAATACCTCATCCTTTCTTTTATCTGCTGCTGTCTCTTGGTGAGTTGCAGCAGGACTTTCTTTTGTTGGTGCAGCATTAGGTGTTGGTGGATTGGCAGGATTATTCCCACCAGTTGGTTGTCCACTGGGACTTGTACCAGATGGTCTTTCTGTTACTAGGTCATTATCACCAACCTTTTTGGTTGGATCAGACCCAGAGTTAGCATGACCACTTTGGGATACAAAGTTAGATCCACCAGATAATGCTGTTTGAGTTGCCTTTGGAATTTGTGCATTAGCACCAAGAACTCCCATAATAACTGGGACTTGCTGATCCTGTCCATCAAGGAAGAATCCAAATACAAACATACCCTGCTTGATTGCGGGAGTTTGATAAGATCCACCTTGTCCACCACCAGCAGTGATGGGGTACATAACTTGAGCCCAGGGGAGTTGGTCAGATGGTATGGAAGACTCGTCCTTGTCATGTAGACCGATGATTCTTACCTTATATCTGTATCCCCAACCAGAATTATCACTCGAACTTTGGTGCTTGCTCTCAATTACATTTTCACGCCAGGTGGAATCATCGGCAACTTGACCAACCCACCACAGAAAATTGCCACCTAAAAAACCAGGATTAAAGAGAGCACCGCCTTCCATTCAGATCAGTCCTCGTAGATTCTGCACTCTGATGCATCTGGGTGCTCATCACAATACATTTCTAAAGGTGTTGGATCATGGTCCTCATCAGGGTGCTTTGCCTGATACTGTTCAAGGTGACCCAGTTCGTCTGCTACATGACGACGCATCTGTGGAGATAGAGTTCCATTCTCCAGCAAATCTTTGTCATCATTAATGTGTTGTTGAATGCTTCTGTCCGTCATAATGGTGCTTTAGTTGTGTGATTTCCTTTTCTTCCAAAAGAATCCCTGACGAGATTCAATTTTGTATACGTTTCTTTTTGAGAAATGTAGTGACATAAGTCTGCTATAATATATAGACCACCTTGTTCCCTGTTAACTTCATCATTCTTTTCTGGTCTTAATCCAGGAGTGTCCAAGAAAATTACATCACCAGCATGTAAACTAAAGTCTCCGTTGATGGTGATCGTTTGCATTCCAGCAAACATTTGATTATAGCGACGAATTGCTTGATTCAGAACATTCTTTGAGTCAAAGTTTTGTTCCGTTGATTTACTTATTTGTTGTTGAGTATTACCAGAAGGAAGAGTTCCAGTATCAACCAACATATAAGTTGTCCTGGTAAAATCAGTCTTAAACTTATCATTGAACTTTGGTAAGTCCTTTCCTCCTAACTTTGTCCCTTTCTTTGTTTCCTCCGCAGTTTGTTTGATCACCTCATAATAGCAGTTAAATGGATCAAAGACAACTAATCTTGTCCCGTATGCACCCATCTGAAACTTTTCTTGGACATTAATATTATTATCTGCTTGATGCTGAAGAACCTTACCACTGTATCCTGCGGGAACTTTTCCATCCTTGTCACTAGAATCATTGAAGAGGAATGATTTCTTTTTCTCTTGTGCAAATAACCCATCAATGGACTTGAACTTGAATCCCTCTGAAGTCTCAAAGAAAAAGAACCCAGCACTAGATCCCTTCTTACTATCTTTACCAGAGATAGATGCTTTTGATAACCAGTTCAGAACATAATATGGTTTGCGATTGTTTCCAATAAAATTATAATTATTACTTGTCTCTTCGATATCAAGTTTCTTTTTAGTCTTCAGTGATGACTTCAGTATCTTACTGATGTGATCTGATATCTTTCCATCAAGTCTGAAATTGACCCTTGAGTCTGCTTCCTCATTTTTTATGAACTCTTCAGATACCATATTGAGTTGAACTCTGGTCTTTCTAGTGTCTTCGTACACTGGAGTGACTTTGTTCACATATAATTTTACTTTGATTTTGTTCTGATTATTATCCTCAAATGCTAGATTAACTTCCTCTGTTCCTACGATAGGAAGTCCTTCAATCGCAGACTTATTATCAACAGCACCACCAGTATCATCAAAGATCACTTCTGCTTTCACTGTGTCTTGCAGAATGCTTTCATAATACATGAGTTTTTCCAAGCGTGGACCTGGTGCTGATGTACCACCAAGTAAACTCACTACTTTATTCTTGTCTTTGTTAGACGTTATTTCTGCTTTTGTAATGAAAGAAGATTCTGCCTTCTTTGATGTTCCTGTGTCTGCCATGTCTTATTTCTCCTATCTTATTTAAGCACCTTTGTAAAGGATGTCCATCGGTTTGTTCATGTCTCCCACAGGAATTGGTATGAGTGCAGCAGAACCAGCAGAAGATTGACCATATGATTGTGAACCACTTGGTTGCTGAACAAATACCATCTGTGGTCCAAAGATATCTTCATATGGTGCATAGTCTGCAATGGCACCTAACACACCAGCATATGTACTTGCTTGGTTGATTGCAAGTAACATATTTTTAATTGGTCTGTAGATAGAACTATCAGTGTCAACAACAATTTCTCTTCCTCTCTCACCCAGTGTTGCTCTGTGAGGATAACCTAAAGTTTGACCACCTCTAGCATATGCAACGTGAACGTGGTCAGAGTGTCCTCTTGGTTCATTACCTTCATGGGCGAACTCTACAGGTTTTACTCCTTTCTGTGCATTAAACTCTTTAACTGCTGCAATGATTTGAGTTTGATCATCAACTCCAGCACCAACCTTTCTTCTGAATAGGTTTGGACCATATCCACCAATGTCAATTGCTCTTGCACCTTGAGAACGATAGTGTAGTGAATTAACTCTGTGACCAGACTCTGGGGGCCATGGTGGGTGTTCTGGGTGTTGATGGACGCCAGATCCCCATCCACCCAATCCTTTAGAATCCAAGAATTTTCCAAGTTCGCCAGCAAGTTTTGATCCTGCTCCAGCATTTGTCATGGAAGCATTTTGAGTTTGTATATTATTGCTAGTGCTAGTGGTTTGTTGTGACATCAAAGTTTGTATGTCACGCGAAGATCCAACTACTCCTGCATACTGATTGAGTAATCTTTTTAACTTAAATGAATATCGTGGATCAGTAGCATAACCCTCTGCTCTCAACATATCTGCTGCAGCAAAAGCACTTGCAGCATTATTGACGCCACGATAACTCTTGTAATCCTTGTACCATTGTGTAACTAAATGATTGACAGCATCTTGTGGTGTTGCAAAATTCTTAAATCTACCAGCAGTGTTTACAGTCACACCTCCATAAACTTCTTGTGTTTTGGAAAGAGTTGCTGATTCTCCTTTTGTTGCTTTGATTCCAAAGAAATTATTTTGAGCTGATAGTGCTCTACCCCAATCTGATTCCAATGCAAATTGTGCTGCAACCAACTCTGGGTATTTTGCTCCAGCATTTTGTGCCATTGCATAGAATGCTTTCCATTTCTCTGCATTAGATCCTGTGATTGGTCCTGCTTGTTGAGACTGTCCTGTTACTGGTTGTTGTCCTGGCGATGGTCTTTGTTCTGGTGCTGCTCCTGCGGTTAAAGATTCTTTCCCCTTGAAGAAAGTATCATATAACCATCCTCCACCATAGTCACCAGCAACTGATCCCAAGAATCCACCGATTGCTGTTCCGACAACTGGAATAATAGATCCAGCAACTGCTCCAAGAGCACCAAAGATTGCAGAACCAACTGCTCTCAATGCTGCTTTACCTACAGGTTCCTTAAAAATAAAGTAACTGATTAAGAAGTTAACAAGAGGACCAATGATTGGTATCTTTTTAATTACAGGGGATACTAATTTCAATCCATTGAATACAAACCTTGCACCTTGCTTACCAAATAATCGTATTAAACCCCTTGTAGCAGCTTTTGCTAGTGGTTTTGCTGCTTTCGTTGCTGCTTGTTGTTTTAGTTTGTCTTGTGCTTTTGATGCTGCTTCACCAAACCCACCAAATGCCATCGCAGTGATGAGTGTATAGTTAGCAACTTTCTTAAATGAGTCTGCGAAGTTCTCTAACTGTTTTACTCCACTCTCACCAAATAAATCTCTAGTTTTAGATTTCAATCCATCATATATTGAATAACTAGAGTCTAAAAATGTCACCAACCCAT
>Ga0222715_10003755_pt1 | contig 13435 bp, 9 predicted proteins | sample C33_9DmetaG_FD_165056 | JGI IMG/M metagenome (GOLD analysis project Ga0222715, IMG submission 165056) | Estuarine water microbial communities from San Francisco Bay, California, United States - C33_9D | ecosystem: Environmental > Aquatic > Marine > Unclassified | place: USA: California...
CCACCAAAGTACATGCCTATAATAGCTGATACTAAGTTGGTATCTAGTTGCGTAATTACCAAGCCTTGAAAAGTTATCCATTGAAAGACTTCTCTACCATCGGTAAAGAATAAAAAGCCCGGTTGAAATAATGTATATCCTACTGTTACATCTACACTCGGATAATATACTGCTACCAGTTTAGGTAGTATAACGATTGCAAAGATTGCAGACAAAGCAATGATACGTCTTGTCCATTGAAAGCCTTTATCTTGTACGTTCCTTGCAGACTCTACAGCTTTGAGTTGAAACTCGCCCCTTGTAATCAACATCTTCTGCTCATCTTGTTTAGCCTTCATACGTTGAGACCATAGACTTAACACACTACTAAGAAGTGTTGAGCCAAGCATTGTTATAATTTCAAAAGGGAACATATTATTTATCCAAAGTTAAAGTTGATTCAAGTAAATCGTTTATAGAATCTAATAAATACTCTGGCACATCTGCACCGAGTATATCATCTTCGTTGTATGCAATCATATAGGACTCTATAAGGTCTTCATACAATGGTCTAAAGTCTTCTCGCTGTATCCAAGGCTCGTTACAAATTGTACGAGCTTTACAATCTATGCGATAAGCTTTGTCTAATTGTTTCTCTGTGTAAAGTAGCATTATTTTTGTGGTATTTCTTTAGTAGTAGCTAAACTTAAACCATATTTTTTAGCTTCTTCTAAATTTTTAATTAGCCCTGCATTATAAGCAGCTTTAGCAGCTCGATTATCCATTGCTTCTGTATTTTTATTATTTTCTTTTCTTCTTAAATTTTTTACTATAGCAGGTCTGTCTTCTTTTTTTATACTATCAAAAATTTTATCCCATGTTTCTCCGGCTTTTGTCCCCCCTACATTATACGCTAAATCCTCTAAAACTAATTTATATTTTTCGTCTAATAAATCCCAATTTAACTTTCTTTTTTCTAATTTTTTATCCCATCCTATCTGTCTTGCTATATCTACGTTTTGTTGTATATCTTTTTTTTGAATATATGTTTTTTGATCTTGTGTTAAAGGAATATATTCTTTAGTTTCAGGATTTACAAAAGGTATACCATATATTTGTCCAGACTCTAATTCATTTTTTTTAAGTTTATGTCCATATGCAATATCATATGTTTTTTCTGACTCTGGTAAATTTACCTCACGTTCATCTGGACTTAACATTGGAATATCTCCGTGATCTCCCTCCCATAGCTGTTGTTGAATAAGAAAATTTTCTCGTATATTTTCACCACCATTACTAAAACCTAACCTACTCATCTGCTCTTGGTAAGGTTCACCAGTGTAAGGATTAATTCTATCTGCTGGGTCTTCTTTAGTAAAAGGTACGTTGTCTTCTCCTTCGACTATACCACCTTTTGAATAACCTCTTTTTAAATCAGACTTATCTTCTTCTTCAAAGGCTTGTTCTACAAAAGGCACAACTTCTCTAACAATAGGTGTTACTTCAGATACTTCTTTTGTTGTTTCACCTATAACTTCTAACAATGTATTAGCTTCATCATCTGTCATTAATTTTACAGGAGTTTTAATTATTTCAAACATATCTTCTGTAAAACCAACAACAGGAGCAACAGACTCTGCAAATGTAGAATCATACTTTGCCATATTTCTTGCTTTCTCAACCCATAAATTACCGTTACCGGAAAAAGCAAATGTTTCTGCAATTTTTTCTAAATAATCTTCTTCAGCTACAGACTCTCTATATTTTTTATTTGATGATAAAGCAATTTGCCTTTCTCTAATTGCATAATAGATTGGCATAGAAGCAAGTATTCTTAAAAATAAAGCATGGTCGCCTTGCTCTACTCTTGCTAATAAAGCATTAGTTTGAGAAGTTTTAGCTTGTGCCCACGATAAAAAACTTCCTAAAAATTTTACAAATGGATTTTTACTTTGAGAAAACAATCTCCTGTTACCAACAGTAGGAATAAGAGAATCTCTATCAGCAGATTTTATACCGGCTTTTTTTAAGTATGTACGAGCTGTTTGATCTTGTAAAGCATCTTCAATTTTTTCAAACTGGCTTAAATATCTTAAATCTTTTTGGCTTAATCCTAAACTATCTATTTCTTTTTGTAATCCTCTTTTAGATTGGAATAAAAATTTTGTTTTTCCTTTTCCAATAGCTTGTGCTATATCCATTGTCCTATAGACACCACTTTGAAATGCATATGTTCTAGATGTTCTAGTAACTCTACCTAATTGAACACCTTCAAAAAAATCTTTAGTAAAATTTGTTAGTCTTTTTTGAACTTTTGCTAAACCTTTTCCTTGTTTATCAATTAAAATTAAATCAGAAAGTTCTCTCGTCAAAAGATTGTCTACCTGATTTCTTCCTAGTGTTTGATAGTAAGCAGCTTTAGCTCTTTCTGAAGCTGTTCCTTTAAAAATAGAGCCAACATCTTTACCGTCAATTTGTTTTCTTGTAATACCTAAACCTAAAGATTCTTTTGCAAATGTTTTTTCACCTTTAAAATATTTTTTAATTCCTTCTGTAGCAGCATTAAAAGAAGCTTTATAACCACTATTATTAATAGTATTTAAATAATCTCCTAAACTTGGTATAGCTACTTTAAATAAACGGGTAGTAGCAAGTCCGGTTTGTGCAAACATAACTGCAGTTTGTCCAGCATCATTGGCTATTTTACCTTCAATACCATATACGTCAAAATAAGCTTCTAGTGAATCTTTAATTTTTTTCTTCTCAGCATCTGCTGCTGCTCTAATTCCCGGTACTTCTCTATATAAATCTTTAACATTATCATATTTACTTGTTGGGTCTCCAGCTCTTTTATAAACAATATCTATATCTTTAAATAGTTTTTTTATACCCTCTCCTTTAGCTCCAAATCGTTTAACAAATTCAGCTATTTTTACAGTGTTATCTGTTAAAGCTTTTAATGTTTCAAAGGGGTCGTCAACAAATAAATCTGAAACCATTGCTCTAGATTCTTGATCGTATAGCGTTCTGTCTTTATCAAAATGTCTTGCAGCATTTAAAACAAACTCTTGCTCTCTTGATCTACCAATATTATTATTACTAACAAATATAGCATCGCTTTCTTCTTTTGCCCAGATAGAATTGTTTCGTTGTCTCGTACTTGTCTTTAAATATTCACCTGCTGTTTTTCGTGCTTTTTCGTGTAATTTTTTTAATACTTTATTTTTCTTTATTTCTTTTCTATTTAGTACAAATTTTGCTAAATCAAAATTTTCTCTGTCTTGTATTTCTTTTATACTTAAAAGTTCTTTAGACTCTTTAGAAATTTTTAATTCTTTAATACGTTGTAAATAAAAAGCATCAGTTAATTTAGAAATAACTTTAGTATAATTAGATTCATCAACAGCAGACCGATTTAAAATTTGAGTTAATCCATACTGAGTTTCTTCTGTAAAGTCTAATCCTCTAGACTGTGCATAAATTTTAAAATCATTTGTAAATGTATCTATCTTTAATGAAAGATTATAAGATTCATTAAATCTTGGATTAATCCTATCTTGAGGAGTTAAAAAAGAAAACTGTTTTGATTTTAAATTTCTGTCATTTACGATTCTACCTGCTAATATCATTACTTCATCATCGTGTTGACTTAACATTTCAGCATATCTATTTTTCCAATAACCTAACTGAACTGTTGCTTCTTCTTCCACACTTAATTGTTTTGCAGCTTGATTTAGTCTTACACCTCCTCCCTGCATTTTAAACATTTTTGTAGCATAAGTAACGGTTGGTTGAGACCAAGACATTAAATCTTGAACATGTGATGAAGCAGTTAAACTTTTTAATGTGTTAAAATAATGTCGTTTAACATTACTAACAAATTCTTCATCCATTGCATTTGTAATTTTTTTAGGTATTAATTGAAACTTTTTACTTTGTATACGTTTTTGAAATCCCATCATCATAGCCCCTGTGGCAGCTAAAGATAATGCTAATCCATTCCCTTGATCTTCTCCAGTCAATGTAACACCAACTCCAAAACCAGTAACACCTCCAAAAACAGGCTTGACCAATTCACTTACCAAACCTCTTGCAAAGTTTTCTGATAATGCACCATTTTTAAAACCTGTTAAAACACTTGTTTCATAAACATCCAATAAATTATTAGGCATATCTTTAGTATAAATCATAAATAATTTATCGTCTAATTCTTTAGCCTGATTTTTTAAAATGTTTAATTCTTTTTCAAGTTTTATTTTTTGAACAGGAATGTCTCTTAATTTACTGTATGTATTAAATTGTAAATCATATAATTCATCATCTCTGTTTACTTTATTAACCGTAGTTTTAAAATCTTTTTCAATTTTTTTACGTATATCTCTTATTTCTTTTTGACGTTTTTCTATGTTTCTTAATTCAGTTGTTATACTGCCTAAATTTTCTGTTACATCAATTGTTTGATCGTATGTTTCTTGAAATGTTTTATTTACTGCAGCAGCATTCTGTGGTGTTATAGTCGGCATTTCTGTTGCTGCTGGGATAACAACTTCTTTATCTATATTTTCACCTTTAGGACCTTTAACAGTTACTTTACTTTTTACTGCTCTATTATACAAAGAAATACCAGCTTCTCCAACAGCACCTCCAAGCACACCTAATCCAAAACCCATTCCTATTTCTGTGGGGGTTACTTCTCCATATAAAGCTTCTTGTCTTAATGCAATATCGGTTGCACCAAAAGTACCAGCAGTTGTAAGACTTGCAATTTTACCAGCTCTTGCAGCTTTTGCCCAAGGAATAAAAAAAGTAACTGGGTCAGCTAAAGCCTGTGCCATTCTACCAGTTATAACTCCTGCTGTTTCTGGTCTATCTTTAAATTCAGGAAAATCTTTAGCTATTTCTGCTTGTCTTTTTTCTTCACTTTCAGCTCTTGCTTCCTCATAACTTAAATCAGAATCAAATGCTGATCTTAATCCTGCTTGAGTAATTTGATAAGCACTACCCAAAGCTGTCATTTCTTGGGCTGCTCCATATGCAATTTCTCTGCTCAAAGATATATCATCAGAAGATGGTTCGTCTTCTTTAAAATATAACTCTTTTGCTAACGTGGGTATAGCTTGAGTAGGCTGTTCGACATCTTGTTGGTCTAACTCTTTAACAACTTGTGTTTGATTTTGAATAGTTTCAACAGGAAGAACTTCTTCGTCTTCTTGTTCAGGTGTATCAAAATAAAGTTGTTGGGCTAGTTTTGGAATGGTCATTTATGAATAACCTATTATTTAGTAAGTTTTAATTCTTGATCTATTAAATTATTTATATCGTCTAATGTTCCTAAACTACCTCTAAAAATCCAAGACTCAGGTAAAAATCTTTTAAATCCGGGTCTTTCTTCTTGTATCTTTTCTAGTTCAGCTTTTTTAATATTTAAAAATTCTATTTTACTAGAGGTAGCTATTAAATCAATTTCTTCTGAAGCTTCAGGAAATAATTCTTTATATGCGTTAATAGTTTCTTTTTGATCTTGAGGTGAAGCTTTTTGAAACAGATCACTTGTCAAAGCGTTTAACATGTCTAAGGAGTCATATCCTTTTTCTTTTAATACATCTCGTTCTAGTTCTTGACCTTGTTCCTGACTAATAGAAATAATATCACTAATAGTTGCTTTACCATCCGGCATATCTTTTCCATCTTTACTAGGCATAATAAAAATAACATCACTGCCTTTTTTTATAAATCTTTTTTCTTTAGCAAACATGTCTAAAGCAGCCTGTACTCCTCTAGGACCTACCATAGGGTCTTCACCATTTTTAATTAATATTTGATTGTTCGCTAAAATTCTTTTAGAAATTTCTTCATATAATAAACTTGTACTTATTGGATTACGTTCACCGCTTTCATCTTGAACCACAATTTTATCCTCTTTAATTTTGTCTAAAATATTTATAGGAGTTAATATTTTTCCATCTTTTGCATTAATATTAAAAGAAGATTTTGCAAAATCAGTAGGTTGACCATCCCTATTAATAAATAAATTTAAAACTTTACTTGTTTGATCTTCAATTTGTTGAGCAGTAAAAGGTTTTCTACCATATACTAAACCCTTAGCAAGTAATTCGTTTGCTGTGCTACCCACACCTTCATATTCTTTTTCTAAAAGATTATTAGCAGTTTCGATTTTGGTTCTAAATGTATTTCTTGCTGTAGTTGCATCATTTAAGTTTTTTTCTAACTGTAATTTTTCTGCGTTTGTTGTAACAAGAACACCATCTTCATTTCTTTCTGTTTTAAATATCCTATTAAAAGCAGCTTTAATTAATCCTTGTTTTGTTGGGTCATCTTCTACTGCTTTTAACGCTGCTAAATATTCTTGTTTTGCTTTTTCATTGTAAGATGTAAAACTTCTAAATGTAGCACGAGGGTCTTTTTCTAAAATTTCCATCTCTCTTTTAATCTCTGCTCGTTCCTTGTTAAAAGCATCCATAATACTTTTTTGAAGTACAGGATGTTCTGCTTTTCTATTATCAAAAGTAACGCCTGTTTCAATTGCTATATCAGTATTATCAATTCTAGATTTAGCTTCTTGATTTAAAAAAGTATCTCTATCTTTTTGATATGCTTGAAGTCTTCTTCTATTTTCTGCAAACCCAGAATATTCTTCTTCGTTTATTTTAAAAATATCATTATACTTATCTTTAACTTCATTAGCTCCATCAACAATGCTTTGCTTCTGTTGCTTTTGTAAAGCTCCAAAACCTTCAAAGATTGCTGTAGCTAATAAAGCCCTTCTAAAATCTTTCTTATCTCTTTTACGTTTACTTGCTAATAAAGAACCAGCAACTTGTCCAAACTGTGAACCTGATAGATAATCTTCTTGTGCCATTATTCTTCTCCCTTACTTAATAAACTTCTAATTTCTGGACCTTGTTCTTTAACTTTGTCTAGAATGTTTTGTGGTACTACACCACTTTGAATTTTGCTAGGCTCTATGCCTTTTTTAGTTGTACCGTTTTTTATATCTTCAAAGACATTTCTAAACTCATTGAGCTTACCTTCAATCTCTTCTTCGTTATCGTCTTCATCAAACTCATCTAAATCGTTACTGTCTTCAATGTTATATTTAATATTAGCTTCTTCACCAATTGCCATAATCACATACATAACAGGCTCTGCTAATAAAAGTAAAACATCAGGATTAAATTTACCCTCTGTAAATTTTGTATATAGCATAACCATTGCAATGTCTGCAACTGCTGCACCATTTGCTAAAGCCCCTACAATTTCTTTCATTGCATCTGGCTGCATAATAAGACCAACCATGTAGTCTAATGCATCTTTTGGATTAGCAAACTCTGGTGGTTGTTCCCACATGTAAGGTTGTGCTGGGTCATTGACTAGACTTTGACCCGGTATAGGTCTACCTTGTGCAGATAAAGATACTACCTCATCTAAGCCTTCTTGATTAAATCTAGCTTCTCCTCGTATCTTAGGACCGTTATCTGGGGCTATCTCATCAATAGTAAAACCGGCATCTAAACCGTCTAGTACTGATTGTGCAGCTACATCAGATATACTGTCTGAAACAATGGGTCTTGGACCTCTGGTAGGTTGTGCCATTATGCTACTCCTATAGTTTGTTGTTGAAACAGTGGCATGTTACCTGCTTCTGCAGTGTTGCCAAATGTAAAGTATTTAGATATGTCTGCATCTGCAATACCTCTTTCAGCAGCATAAACTCTAAGTGGGTCAAAGCTTGAAGCTCCTTCTGTTCTTAGACCAGCCATTGAACCTGTTTCTTCTGGGTCACCTGCCAGTTGTTGCATAGCATAACCAGTCGCTACAGATGTTGCAACTCCTGTTCCTACATTAGTTAAGAATTGTGTTGTTTTTGGATATTTAGATGCAAAACTTGCTGAAGCAGGAGTACTACTAGATAAAATTTCAGCAGTTGTTTGCGGTGTGTAACCAGAAGCAAATGCTTGAGCTGTAGTATCTGCAATTGCAACTCCTGTTCCTGTACTTGCAGCAGCAGTTGCAGGATTTACACCTGCTATAATTTGTGATTGAGTTAACGGAGATGCTCCTGTACTTAGTGCAGTTGGGACTGTGCTTGATAATGAAACACCTTGTCCCGTACTTGCAGCAACTGTAGCAGGATTAGCTCTTGCTAAAATTTGAGCTTCAGTTAACGGTGCACCTGCAGTTAATGGTGTGGAAGCTATTGTGGCTCCCGTTGAAACAGTAGGAAGTGCAACAGCACCAGCATTACTAATAGCAGGAACTCCTAATGCTAAAGCAGTACTACCAATAGCAGAACCAAGAGCAGTAAATGGAGCAGCTAAAGTAGCACCCAAAGTAGTTGAAGTAAGTGAAGCAGCAGTACCAGTCATCCACCCAGCAAATCCTGTACCACCGGCAGCAGCTGCACTACCAAACAAACCTGCTCCCGTAGTTGCACCCATTGCACCTAATGCAGCACCTCCCGTCACTACGATTGCAGCAGCAATGGCTAACGCTTTAAGTATTTTACTAGAGCTAATCTTTTTAACTACTTTTTTAACTCCTTTAACAACACCCTTTACTACTTTTTTAATTCCTCGTGTTACTTTTTTAAAAGCTTTTTTAATTGATTTGAATAATCCCATACTATGTTCCTGTTACGTCTCCGGCTATTAGTCCTATCAGACTGTTTAAGTTTCCTAAACTTGAATTATATTTAGAAGGGTCTGAAGCTAGTGCAGTGTTTACAAGTTGTGCAATTCTGTTCTTCTCATTTTCAGAGTTTCTAACATCATAATCAGCTTGATCTCTTAGTTCTTGCCATAAGAAAGATTGTGCAGTTTGTGACATTGCAAAAGCATTCTGTGCGTTCTGCATGTTGACTGCATTCTGAGCAGCAGTGTTAGCTACGTTTGTTTGTCTTCTCCACTGTACGTTAGAAGCTTCAACAGCAGCAACGTTTTGTGCGTTCCATTGATTCCTTGCGAAGTCTTGATTAGCATTAAATTGTTCTACTTGAGTTGCTAACTGAGTATTAAACTTATTTAAATCAGCTTGTCTTTGTGTATCTCTAGCTGCAGCAGCGTTAGACTGTGTAGCATTAAACTGTGCTGTAGCATTTTGTTGAGATGCGTTGAACTGATTTATCTGTGCATTTAAACTAGCCATATACTGATTAGTTTGATTCTCACTTGTAGCATTAAACTGAGCTGCAGCATTTTGAGCAGATTGATTACTTAACAAACGTTGCTGAGTTTGTTGAGACCTTAATATATTTGATTGCTGTTCATTACTTAGATTAGTTAAATCCATTTGTAAAAAAGCTTGAGCATTTTGTATTTGTGTACGCTGATTAAAGTCTGCTTCAGTTAAATTAGCTTGAGCCATCATTACAGCATCTTGCATAATACCTTGTTGTTCCATACTAGCATCTGTTAATCCTACAGTTTGTAAAAACTTACTGTTAGACAATGCTGTTTGTTGGTCAGCACTGAACTGAGCCATGTTAAGCTGAAAGACATTACTTGCATTTGTTAATGCTGTCTGTTGTCCTCTAGCTGCGTTAGCTTCAGCTTCTTGTGCTTCTATTGTTTTTTGTTGAGCAACACTTGCTTGAATTGCTTGTGCATTAGACTGAGCAATAGGCATTGCAGATTGTATAATAGCATTGAGCAAGGCATCTCTTCCTACTGTGGATGCGGACATACCACGTTGTGCTAACATAGACTCTACTGCAGATACAGCAGGTCTAGCCCATGTAGGAATTTCACCCTCTTCAATACCTTTTAATAAGCTATCTATCTGATTAGATACTAAAGCTTCTTCTGGTAATCCTTCAATAATACCTCTTTCAGCTTCACTAAAGTCTGCGAGTCTAGCTTCTAAAGTTTCAGGGTCGTTACCAAGCTCTGTAATATCTGCATCACTTAGTCCAGCATTTGCTAATTGTTTCTTAGCCCTTGTAATTCTTGCTAAAGAACTACCGACATTTCTAACTGCAGTTGATTGAGCTTCAGGACTTAACGTACCTACAACTCTTTCAGTTAAAGCACCTTCTGGTATTTCTACATCTGCAGCTTGAATAGTAGGTACACGTTCAACACCTGCAGCTTGAGCTATAGCATCATCTGATACAGCTCCTGTTGCAGCTTGTACTTGTGCATCTGTTGAAACAATATCTAATTCATCTTTTGTTATTTTAGCAGCAGGAATAGTTTCTGGTGTAGGTGCTATAACAGTTTTATCAACTGTAGTTACTTGTTCTGGTGCAACACCCGGTGCAGTTCTTGTTTGAACTGTAGTTGGTGCAGCCATTGTAGTAACTTGTTGGTCTGGTAAAGGTTGTCCAGTTACAGGGTCTATTCCTGCTTGAACAGGAGTTCCTATAACTGCAGCTTCTGGAACTTGACCAGCAGCAGCATCTTCAATAGACTGTCTTAGTGCAGCTTTCTTTGCTGCTTCTAATCTACTAGTTATTTGTTGTTGAGTTTCCCACATACCTAAGTCTACATTCCAAACATCAGTCTCACCAACACCATCAGGTCTTACATAAGCTGTTCCATTCCACACTAATCCAGTATTGTTAGGGTCTAAATCTCCTACGTTAGGTCCAGCATCATCAGCATCATCAGCAGCATCATCATCACCAGTAGCATTATCAGTAGCATCATCAGTACTTCCCGGTGGTAATATGTCTCCTGTTGCTGGGTCAACGGTCCAACCAGCTATAAAAGCTTCCATAGGAGTAGCATAACCCGCTGTAATCCACCACCATTCTTCACCTGTGTCAGGATTAACAGTTCCTAAATTATTTCCGCTTGGTAAAGTAGGTGTTACTCCCGGAATATTAATCGGTGGATAAACTGTAGGTAAATCAGGATTATAACCGGGAAGTCCGGGTATATTTATATTAGGTGCAGGAGTCGGTGCAGGAGTCGGTGCAGGAGTCGGTGCAGGAGTCGGTGCCGGTGTTGGTGACGGAGTAGGAGCCGGTGTTGGGGCTGGTGTTGGGGCTGGTGTTGGTGACGGAGTAGGAGCCGGTGTTGGGGCTGGTGCTGGAGTTGGTGTTTTACCTTTAAAGTTTTCTAAAACTTCACCAGTTTCTCTGTCTACTACAGTTTTTCCACGCTGATATCCAACTCTACCACCTTGAGTATAGTCTTGTCTAGCTATTCCACCACTTCTTTTTCTGTTCTTTCTTTTATTAGCCATTATTAAATCCTATATACCTATTTTACTTAACTTCAAAGAGTTTGTCAACCTTTTCATGTAACTTTTCCATTCTTTCCATTAAGAGATTAAAATCATCTTTTAGTTCTAGTTTTGTGACATACTCTTTTGCAATCTCTTCACGTGTTTTATTGATGAGTATGTCTTGTCTTTTAAGCTCTGAAGAGTTTTGTCTAATCTGAAACCAGATTGGAGCAAGTATCAAAGTTATGAGAACATTCCAAACAATGTAAGGCGATACCATTTCCACGTTAGTCTACCTGTGGCAATTCGCCAAGAGGTCTTGTGTATACTGGGTCTGATTCTGTACCAGTATTTGAATACACATACAAAGCTGCTAAAGCATCTACGTCTGCAGCGTTAGTTATCTGTGTACACATAGCGTTAGCCTTAGTTCTTACTGCAGCTCTTTTAGTTGTAATAGAACTAGGTACTGCTGTACCACCTTCAGAAGCTCTAACCACCATCCAGTCTGTAGGTTGTAGTATACCACCGGCTTGTGCATTGATAGTATCTATATGACCCTGACGGATACCGGGTTGCTTAACTTCACCCTCAGTACCAAGACCATCAGTCTCGTCTTGAGCTGTAAAGAGTACATTATCTAAAGGTTTTGCTGTAGCTGTACCGTATGAAGCTGTTACCACACCGTCTGCAAAGTCAAAGCTTTGATTGGTGTTGATGTAATACTCTTTATCTTTTAAGTTTGTGTTGTCGATAACGACCTCATAAATCCCAATGGCTTCAAGTTCTGAAGCTGTCCAAAGCATAAAGATATTACTAGGGTAATTAACTTCTCCTACGGTTATACCTTTAGGTCTTGTAAAGACTTGTGTTACGTTATCTGATTCTACTAAAGCCCACATAATTTACCTCGCTGTTGTTGGGATTCCTGTTGATGTTGTGAATGGCGATTCTGCAAATGCCATGTACATGTATGTATTGCCACTACCATTTCTGTTTGCGGATGTGTCTCTTTGTTTAAATCCATTAGACAATAAATCTACATTGTTGCCTGTAAGTTCTGCTCCATCTGTATTTGCATAAAATGTTCTGCCTGAAGGATTAAATGGGTCTCTTGCATTGTCGTGCATATCCCAAGAATTTCCTCCTCCATCTATTCTTCTACACATTATCCAAGCAGGTTTAAAGCCTGTATAGACAAATGTACCATCTGTACTGCCATTACCGACATACTTGCCAAACTTACTAAAACCTTGTCGTTCTTTCCAACAATAAGCAACAAAATTTTCGCTAGGTTGATTAACAGAAGCATTTTCTCCTGTTGTAATAATTGTACTACTTGGAGCTACATTTCCCCATATAGTACTATTTGCTAGTTCTCCATATACATCGTTGTCTAACATTAAATATCTATTTGCAGCAGGGGCTGTTAAGTTTTTATGGTACATAACCCAGTTCCTAGAACCATCCCTATTTTTTACAAGAACCACATCAGGAGCTTCACCCATTCCATGTCCAACCTGCAAAGGCTCAATAGGACTTTTACCTGTATAAAGAACAATAGAAAAACCTGCTGTTGAATTAAATTGAACAGTAGAAGTTAAATCACCATCCGTATTGCTTGAGGTCGAACCAGCATTGGCTTTCCATTGCCATGCAACAAGAGTATTTTCATTAACATCTGCTGCTGAGCCTACAGTAAACCCATTAGTGCCAAAAACTGTTACTCCATTAGTAGGAGATGCTTCAGCATTGGTTCCATTGGGTCTAAGAACCTTCCCAGTTCCTCTTGAAGAATCGTAAAGAGCATGAGAGTACCCTACATTTCTATTTTTTATCCAAAGCAAATCAGGTTGTAAGTCAGAGTTACCATCATTTGTAATTGCATGACCAGTTCCACTATTCCCAGTATAAGCAAGAGCCTGAAAATATGCAGATGGGTCATCTATATTTGTATAAGCCATTATCCGTACTCCGCTAAGTTTTTAGTGCATAAGGCGTAGTAGCCTGTTGGGGGTGCATATTCAAAGTTACCATATCCGTTTGCATCTGAATTTCCTGATGATATTGAGTTAGTTGTATATCCACCAAAATTAGATTCAATTACTGGAGTACCACCATTAACATAATTAGTACAAACAAAAACACAATTTCCATTACCTGTACTATTTGTTAAAAAATCGTGTCCAGTCCAATCTACATAATATGTAGGAGAACTGTTACTTGCACCTGCCCCTGAACCATCAATCCAATTACCATTTTTAGA
>Ga0222715_10003757_pt1 | contig 13431 bp, 11 predicted proteins | sample C33_9DmetaG_FD_165056 | JGI IMG/M metagenome (GOLD analysis project Ga0222715, IMG submission 165056) | Estuarine water microbial communities from San Francisco Bay, California, United States - C33_9D | ecosystem: Environmental > Aquatic > Marine > Unclassified | place: USA: California...
CAAACAAGTGTCTATACTGTACCTTCTGCTACTACTTCTACAGTTATAGGATTGACTGTATCAAATATAACATCCTCAGACATAACAGTTGATGTTGTTGTTACTGACACGAGTGCCAGTGCAAGTGTCCACATAATTAAGGGAGCTACAGTGCCTGTTGGCGGTGCGGTTGTTCCAATAGGCGGTGATCAAAAGGTTGTGCTAGAAGCAGCAGATATACTTAAAGTTACAAGTAGTGCTTCATCAAGTGCAGATGCCCTTGTATCCGTACTAGAACAGACATAAGGAGAGACACAGATGCCCTACATTGGTAATCAACCTGCACCCACTAATGTTAGTAGTGCTAATATTACAGATAATTCTATAGTTAATGCTGATGTTAATGCTAGTGCAGCTATTGACGTTAGTAAACTTAGTGGTGCTGCACCATTAGCTAGTCCTACATTTACAGGTACAGCAACTGCACCTACCGTTAATGCAAGCACTGCACTACAAATTGGTGGTGTTGCTATTACAGCTACTGCCGCTGAATTAAATATACTTGATGGGGTAACTTCTACTGCCGCTGAACTTAATATCTTAGACGGTGTTACATCTACAGCAGCAGAACTAAATATTCTTGATGGAGTAACTTCAACGGCTGCAGAACTAAACAAGCTAGATGGTTATACAGGAGCAGTTGCTGATCTTAATAGAACAGACGTATCTACAGAAGGTCTATCAGAAGCAAGTAAAGTTGTGACTGCAGATGCTAATGGAGATATTACTGTTTCAGAAGAGTTTAAAGCAAAATCATATAATGAGACACACGTTGCTTTATCTCCTGCAGCAACTGTAGATATAAATTTTGAGTTAGGAAACTCTTTTTCTTTAACAACAAATCAAAATACTACTTTTACTTTTAGTAATCCACCTGCTTCTGGAACAGCTTATGGCTTTATACTAGAATTAACTGCAGGAGGAACTCACTCAGTTACTTACCCAACAGCAGTAGACTTTGCAGGTAACACTGCACCTGATGCACCTGCTAGTGGAGAAAAAGACATTCTTGTTTTTCATACTAGGGATGGCGGTACTAACTATCACGGTTCATTAGCTATTGATGCAGCTTCATAAGGATTTAAGATGTCAGTAACAACAACAAAGTTTTTCCATTCAGGGGGTGCATCAAAATCCTATTGGGTAGGAACTATTGATGCCAATCTTAATTATTTATTTGGTGGCGGGGTTGATAGTGATGATGATAATAACTACTATTTTGCTGCTGCCAGTAGTAATGGTACGCCTGGAAATGGACTACTTTTATGGAAGTTTAAACAAGATGGCACGTTATTAGCTAGTCACGAAGATGCAACTCCTACAAGTGCTGGTAGTGGTAACTCTTTTAATAATAGCTATCAAATGAATAAGATGACTGGAATAAGAACATTTAAATATGGTGGTAGCTCAACAAAAAATGCTATCGGTATCTTTGGTACTACTCCTACCTCTTCTGGTGGTTATCCTGCCCCAACCTTTTCAATGTACAATACTGATCTTACTAGGAAGTCTTTTTTCCATGATTATGGTGGCCCCTGTTATGGCTATCATTATAAACAACCAAGCTCTCCTAGTGGATATAACAACAGGTTAAATGAACCTTATATTAGCAACACGTCTGACATAAATACGGGTACATTTGCTGATATTGCTCCTGACGGTTCATTTATGGCAGGCTTAGGCTATGATGGTTATTATGGTATGCTAGGATGTATGTACATAGGAGCTAATAATACTTCATCAGGGAACCTACCTCAAGGTGCTGGCTTTCTGTATTCAAGTGCTAATGCCTACCCAGGAAGACAAGCATTTCCTGGCAATAATTTAACTATAGAAGTGGTAGACGGTAAGCCTGTTATTTTAACGGGTGGTATAAGTCTAAGCCGTCAACCTTATTGTGGAAGTTTTCTTGTTAATAATCCTACTAGCAACAGTGTAATGCCTTCAACTTGGATGCAATCTTGGCATGGCGTTGCGGCCAGTACTCAAATGCAGGATACCAAGGTTGGAACTAGTATTGCACTAACTACGCTGGGTCCTAATAAATATAATACCTTATATACACAAACACATTGGAGTTACTATAGAACACAGTATCTTTATCGTTTAGAATTAACTGATGGAGTACATAGTGATGGTAGTGGCTACACAAATTATGCTTGGCAATCAGCCACCATGAACCCATCTGGTGCATCTACTTCATCTACCTACGACATATTAGTACATGATATTGCAGGTGATCCAACAGGAGACTCTTTTTATCTCCTTTATCAAGCTAAAGGTACATATCTGATGCCTGATAGCCAAAATCATGATGGTGCTTGGTATATAGCTAAGTATACTCACGGTGGTAGTAATGCAACGTTACAATGGTCTAAACGTATATCTAGGGCCAAGAATGCTCCTGTTAATGCGTATGCCTCAAACACCACTAGTAGTAACCAGTGGACAGGTAAAATTAGATGTGATCAAGATGGCGATTTAATGTTTCAATTAGCTTGGAAAGTATCTTCACCTACTCAAAAAATAGAATATGGTGTAGGGGTTTTACCTGCAGATGGTGCTGGTATATCAGATGGTACTTATGGGGATTATTATATTATGGATCCGCATAACAGTTACGGAAATACACCTGTAGACTTTAGCAATTGGTCTAATCAGACTCGTAACATAAGCAACATGAATAGTTATACTAGTAGCTATTATTACGCATCAAATAATGATACATTCAGAACAGACAGATTAACACCTGCTTTTAGTGGGTATCAAGCACACTTAAATTCTGCAGCAACAAATGTAGTGTAAGAAAGGAAGAACTCATGTACGTAAAAATTACAAACGGAAGTGTAGATACATGGCCTTATACCATAGGGCAACTACGCCGTGATAACTCTAATATATCATTTCCAAAATTAATCCCAGGTGATTTTCTTGCTAGTTATGGTATTTTACCTGTAACACAACAGGACACCCCTAGCTATACAGAAAGAACACAAAAGATAGAATTAGACGCTACCCCAACTTTAGTTGATGGTGTTTGGACATTAGGTTGGACAGTCTCTGATAAAACATCTGATGAAGTTACAGAATATGACACAGTTACAGCAGTCACAAATCGTGCTAGGCGAGATATTAAACTTACTGAGACAGACTTCTATGCCTTGTCAGACGTAACAATGTCAAGTGAGATGACAGCATACCGACAAGCTTTGCGTGATCTACCATCACACAGCAATTGGCCTGATCTTGAAGACAGTGATTGGCCTACAAAACCGTAAGGATTAACAGATGAGTAAAGCAAGAGATTTAGCTAACTTGATGTCAACTGGCAATGAGTTGGCAGATGGAGATATTAGTGTTGCTGAAATAAATGACTTAACAGCTACGGCTGCTGAGTTAAATATTATGGATGGTGTTACTGCTACTGCAGCAGAGCTAAACTTTGTTGACGGTGTTACATCTAATGTCCAGACACAGGTAGATACTAAGCAACCTTATGCCACAATTACAGTTACTGTAGTGGACTCTGGCGGCAATAAGTATGCTCTTGATGGCACTGTACAGCAACTTGCTTTACTTACTCCTTCAACAACATATCGCTTTGATCAGTCAGATAGTTCTAACTCAGGACATCCATTACTATTTAGTACAACTTCAAATGGTACACATGGTGGTGGTAGTGCATTTACTACGGGTGTTACTACTGTAGGTACAGCAGGTAGTGCAGGAGCTTATACACAAATTAAACTTGAGCAAGACACGCCAAGTACTTTGTATTACTATTGTTCGGTACACTCAGGTATGGGCGGTGAAGTAAATAAAACTATATCTAAACTATCAGACTTAGGTATTACCTCTACTTCTACTGAGTTAAACATCCTTGATGGTGTAACAAGTACTGCAGCAGAGCTTAATTACGTTGACGGTGTAACATCTGCAATACAAACTCAGTTAGACGCCAAGATGACGCCTACCTATACGGGAGATGTAGACATCACTGGCGAGCTAATCGTTGACAGCTACAATGAAACCTATGTAGCACTTTCTGGCACAACGCCAGCGGTAAACTGCGAGGCGGGTAACGTGTTTGCTCTAAGCACATCAGGCAACACTACCTTTACTTTCACTAACCCACCTGCTAGTGGTACTGCTTATGGATTTACCCTAAAGGTAACGGCTGGTGGCACTCATACACTAACATGGCCTAGTTCAGTAGATTGGGCTGGGGGTTCTGCCCCTGATGCACCTGCAAGTGGTGAGACTAATATTCTTGTATTTATTACATATGATGGCGGCACTACTTGGTATGGCTTCCAAGGCGGGGCAGCAATGGCATGAGTTTAATAAGCAAACTTACAACGATTGCTGCGGCGGGTTCTGGTGGGCCTACGGGTTCTTATATAGCTTTGGCACACAATAATTCTCCATATTTTACTTTATTAGACCATACTACTAAAGGCTCTGTTTCTTCTGCTGATACTTACACTTTAAACGGGGCAGGACAAGCAGTAGGATTTAGCCCTGAAGGAGAATATATTGCTGTTGGACATGATACTGTATATTTTAAACTCCTAGACCACACTGCTGTTGGTTCTGTGAGCTTAACAAGCAGTACTCGCATAATCGGTGATGATGTAGATTATCTATCCTTTAGTCCAACCGATACTTACATTGCAGTTGGTGAAAACAACAGAGTACATCTAATAGATTATAGTAATCCAAGTTCTGTTTCTAAAGTAGCAACTTTTACTTTTACGGGTACTGAAAACAAAGTTCGTGGCGTAGACTTTAGCCCCGATGGAAATTATATTGCTGTAGCACATCAGTCCTTACCTAGATTTACTCTTTTAGATCATACTACTGCGGGTTCTCTTTCTTCAGCAGATACTTATTCAATAGCTGCTGCTTCAGGTGACTACTTTGGAGCATATAGTGTGGCTTTCAGCCCTGTTGGAGATTATATTGCAGTAGGGATGCATGGCAACGGTGGTTATCCTAGAGTGGTTCTTTTAGATCACACTACTGCTGGTTCAGTATCTCTTGCTGATACCAATACTAATGTTCCAGGCGTTGCTAAAGGTCTGGCTTTTAGCCCTGACGGAAAGTACCTTGCAGTAGCACACACTACTTCTCCATACTTTACACTCTTAGATCATACTACTGCTGGTTCATTGTCTTGGGCTTCTTCTGTGATTTTAGCTGCAAATGATGGATACTGCGTAGACTTTAGCCCTGACGGTAAATATATTGCTGTTGGGCAAAACTCTACATCAAATACTTACTTTACTCTCTTAGACCACACTACGGCTGGACAGGTTTCTATAGCCGATACTTTTACTGGAACGGGTATAGTAAATGGAGTAGCATTTAGCCCTAATTAACTTGGTTGATGATGACTGGCCCACTAAACCATAATATAACTTGACAAATACACTAAAATAGGTTTAACTATGTCAGACGTAAAGCTAACTACAGAAGAGCTAGAAGATATGCTAGATCGTGCAGCTAAGCGTGGGGCTAAGTTAGTCCTGCGTGAGTTAGGTCTACATGATGAAACCGCTTCTGTAGACATACGTGAGATACGTAGTTTGCTTGATACATGGCGTCAGACAAGACAGAGTGTATGGAATACATTTGTAAAAATTACTACTATTACTGTGTTCACCTTCATTGCTGCTGCAATCTGGATGAAGATAGGTAATTAATAAGGACTATTATAATGGCTAAACGATTTGCAGGTTTCACTCCTGAACAGATGGGTAAGATTATACCTGAAATGAAGGGTATGCAAGCAGATGAGCAGGCTAAGTTCTTGGCATCCCAGCCTGGTGCTGCAGCACGTGTAGGTAAGATGGCTGAACTAGCTCAGAAGCGTATTGGTATGGCTAATGGTGGTTATGCTAAGAGGCAGGGTTATGCCAATGGTGGTGGGGCATCTGGCGCGGATCTTACGGATGCCATACGCGCTGCTGGTATAGATCGCAACGCATGGAATACAATGAGTGACGCTGCTAAGCGTGATGCTATGAATAACAACTCAAGACTAAAGAATGTTTTCTCTAGTCATGATAGCTCAAGCGGGTTTGATTTTGGCGGTGGTGCTGGTACTACTCCTAACACTACTGGTGGGTTTGATATGGGTATAGACACACCTGAGCCTGTTAAACAGCCAGGCGACTTTACAAGTGGGCCTGTATTACCTGTAGAACCTAAGTATGACCCCTCTAAAGGTCTACCTACTGCACCTGAGGGTATAATAGAAGCTGATTATGCACCCTTCCTAGAACAGATAGCTGGTGGATCAACAGGTGCAGGTGCTGAGAAGAACATTCCTGGCATTACTGAAATGCTATCCTCAGGTAAGTTACCAAAAGATCCTACAGACTATGAGATAACTGGCGAATCAAGAGACTGGACTATCACATATGCTGATGGGACTACACTAAAGTCTCCCTACAAAAAACGTAAAAGCATAGATAAAGAAGCAGCTAATATAGCTAATGTTCTACAGCAGTATAAAGAGTCTGACCCATACAAAGCCAGTGCTGCTGCTCAGGATCAGTACACTCAACAGCTAGACTTATATAAGCAAGAACAGTATACGCAAGCGGGAGAGGCTCTTACTGATGTAGGGGCTTCACTAGACACTGCACAGAAAAATGTGTCTCAAGAGCAGGGTACTCTAAACTCCTTGTCTCAACAGCTGTCTAACCTTCCCCCTGATGATCCCCAACGAGAAGTACTACAGAAGCTCGTAGATGAGCAGCAGGTCAAAGTCACTGTAGCTAAAGCTAATCTATCACAGGCTAATGCAAACGTAGCACGTGTAGGCACACCTAGCACTACAGAACTACAAGAAGCTGCTCTTAGTGATCCTATGTCTATGACTACTAAGGCTGATGTAGCTCTTACCTCTGAGGCGCAGAAGGCTGCGGGTATGATTGGGGAAGATAAGGGGCAGGCTGCAGCAGAAGCTGACACTGCTACTCAGACAGAGGCTAACATAGCTGCTAATGCACCCCTAGCAGAAGAGTTTGAAGCTGCAGGTATGACACCTAAAGAGGCAGCTGCTGAAGTAGCTAATGTCATGTCTAAGCTTACTGCTGTGACTGGTAAGCCCAGCGAAGAAGCGTTAACTCAGGCTGCTACTATGTCAACAGATGAGTTGGCACAGCTAGGTTTAACTGCTGCACAAATTAGTCGTGCTCAACGTGTAGAGGGTGTAGCACCCTTAGAAGTAACACCAGATATGAAAGTATCTAGTGCTGTAGACTTCGCACGTGCTAAAGCTGAGACTAACTTTACTGCAGCTACAGGTGTACCCTCTACTGAGGCTACCGTACAGGGACAGCTTACAGGACTACTACAACAGTTTGAGGATGGTGAGACACCAGCATGGGCTGCAGGAGCTATGAGGGCTGCTACAGCTACACTAGCTTCACGTGGGCTAGGTGCATCAAGCATGGCTGGTCAGGCTATTGTACAGGCTGCTATGGAGTCTGCACTACCTATCGCACAGATGGATGCACAGACACGTGCAAGCTTTGAAGCACAGAACTTGTCTAACAAGCAACAGGCTGCTATGTTTGCTGCTGAGCAACGCTCTAAGTTCTTAGGTCTAGAGTTTGACCAAGCGTTTCAGTCACGTGTACAGAATGCTGCACGTATCGCTGATGTAGCTAAGATTAACTTTACCGCTGAGCAACAGGTTGCATTAGAGAATGCTCGTATGGCTCAGACTGTAGACATTGCTAATCTAGATGCTAGGAATGCTAAGATTATGGCAGATGCTGCAGCTATGTCACAGTTAGACATGGCTAACCTTAACAACAGACAGCAGGCTAACGTACAACGTGCTCAGGCTTTCCTTGACTTTGATATGACTAGCATGAGTAACCAACAGCAAGTGGCTATGTTTAAAGCGCAGAGCCTAGCTAGTGTATATACATCTGACACTGCTGCTGCTAATGCTGCTAGACAGTTCAACGCTTCTAGTGATGATCAGGTTGATATGTTCTTCTCTAACTTACAGAACAACATTAACCAGTTTAACAATGATCAGTACAACTCTATGGAACGCTTTAACGCTGGTGAAGCAAATGCGCTTAGCCAGTTCAACTCTGCTCAGCAAAACTCTCGTGACACATTTAATGCACAGAACCAGCTAGTTGTAGCACAGGCTAACGCACAGTGGTCACAGGCTATTACTACCACAGACAATGCTGCACTAAACCAAGCAAACCGTGATGCTGCACAGGCTGCTAATAACTTTACCATGACAGGTTACAACAATGCCATACAACGTGAGCGTGATACATTAGCTTGGGCATGGCAGTCTGCAGAGAATGACAAAGATAGGGACGCTAAGATTGCTGTTGCTAATATAAGCAAAGGCTCTGATGATGACGATAGTGGTTCGGCTCTTAGCGCTGCTGCAGGCACATTCATGGGTGCTATTGCTTCTAACGCTGCAGACATCATCTTCACTTAAGGATAAATATATGCCATTTAATTACAACACACAAGGTATTACAAATCCTGATGCTAATGACCCCCGCAACTTAGGTGGCTCAGAAGGTTATGGTAATCCAACCGCTTCTGGCTCATCTGGTATTATGAGTAGCACAGCTAATACTACATCTAACGATGATGATGATAAGCCTAGCTTCTTTGAGAGTATTGCTAACCTCTTCTCTGGTGCTGGTGCAGACCTACCTAGTGATAACAATGATGACGGTGACTCAGGCGCTTCCTTCTATAGTGGCCCTATGTTTGGGCCTTTTAATAATGGATCTGACGATAGTGGCTCCGATAATAATAGTAGCTCTACAAGCCCTACAAATAAACCTCTTCCAACACCAGCAGCAGACCGTGCAGTGTATGAGGCGTTAGGCATTGATGTGCCAGAGGTGTACAGGGGTGAGCTAGGTGAATGGGAACCAGAGCCTAACATTAACGTGGATGTACTACAGAAAGCACTGCAGCCTGATCCTATCACTGTAGAAGAGATTGAAGTTAAGGCAGGTGACACCCTAAGCGGTATTGCAAAAGATAAAGGTGTACCTGTACAGGACGTAATTAATGCTAATCCACAGATTAAAAACCCTGACTTGATTCGTCCAGGTGAGAAGGTTACTGTACCAGATGTGTATTCAGGTGAGAGTACAATGGAGAGGATGGCTCGTGAGTCTGCAGAACTAGCTGCATCAAAGCGTGATGCTGCAGGCATTACTAGATCGTTAACACCAGAAGAGGTTAAAAAGCGTAACGCAGCGTTAAAAGCTGACTCAGAAGATCCTGATCGTAAGTTCTATCAATCAACTATACCTATAGAAGACCGCACGTTTCCAGCAGAGGCTGAACAGGCAGACGGTATTATGACTCCTAGATTGGATACTAAGGGAGAGACAGGCAGTATTATGAGTAAGCCTCTTACAGATGATGATATGGGTTTGCCAGAAAGTAGATCTACAGAAGAACAGTCTGTAGCCGCAGAGCAATACTTAAACGAAAACTTATATAGTACTGATGCACCGATAAATGTTTCTAATATGCAAATATCAGGTACTAACTTCTCAGATAGAAATAATGCTATTGATGAAGTGGCAAGAGGTCTTTCTAATACATACACTGATGAAGAAGTTGCAGCTTTAAAAGCAACTATAGCAAGAGAATCAGGCGTTTCATTAGTTGAAAGAAAGTATACTAAAGAGGGAGCTATAAGAAAGTTTCCTAACTACGCTACAGAGTTAAGAAGGTTACCTGATGATGTTTCTGGTGATGCTATATTTGATATAGTATATGGCAGAGAGAATATGGGTAATACGGAAGCTGGGGATGGTAGTAAGTATATAGGCAGAGGTCTAATACAAATTACTGGAAAGAATAATTACAGAGATGTTTCTGAAAGATTAGGTCTAGGAGATTTACTTGTAACTAATCCAGAATTAGTAGCTACAGACCCTGCTATTATGGTAGCAGCCACTAAAGCCTACCTAGATATGAAAGGGTTTGGTTCTGATACTCTAAGTGCTAATAGCCTTAAAGATACAATAGGTCACGGTGGTGGTGCATTAGAGGCTGAGACTAGGTGGGCAAACACAATAGAAGATCTTAGGACACAAGGAAAAGATGATCTTGCTGACGAATTAGTACTGAATAATGAGTTTACTGCACAAAGAGTGACAGGTACTGCCGTTGATGGTGATATTGGGCCTAATAGTAGGACGGCTATGACCGAATGGTTAGGTAGAGCACCTAGAAACATAACGGTTCCTCAGGGTACTTCTAATTTAGATTTGGTTAGGATGGTTAATACGGCGGCTAATTCCTAATGTTTGGCTTACCCCTAGAACTTATCACAATGCTCTTCTCCACAGTGCTAGGCGCAGTCATGTCTATCTGGGGGCAGAACACTAAGAATAAAGCTAGACAGCAAGAGATGATGATAAGTGGTATGCAGGAAGCCAGAGATCATGGCAAGACTGACACACACTTTGCATGGACACGTAGACTCATAGCATTATCTTCAATCTTTGCTATTATAGTCTTGCCAAAGCTAGTTGCTGTATGGTATCCTGAGGTTAGCGTTATCGTAGGCTACACTGAGGTGCATGGTGGTTTGTTTAACTGGCTATTCGGTGGTGACGGTACAGTTAAATGGCAGGCAGCACGTGGCTTTGTTATCACACCCCTAGACACACACATTGTATCAGCCATCGTAGGTCTCTACTTTGGCGCAGGATTTACTAAGTAAGGTATAATTATGGAACAAGACTTTTTTGATAGACCTATTCCAGGGCAATCCCTAACATCTGAACCAGGTAATGTTCCATGGGAGCAGCCACCACAGATGGCAGACATTGAGGAGGTTACAAAGTTCTACATTAATAGACTAGCTAACCAAGAAGTACTTGATGACTTTGGTGCTTTGTGTAGTGCGGGTGTACCCCTAGCTCCTATCGTAGAGAGTATCTACCAGCAGGGCATTACTCGTGGCTTACATACTGTTGATGCAGGTATGCTTGTAGCTCCTGTTATCCACACGTTCCTCAAGCAGGCTCTTCAGTCTATGGGTATCACTGTTAAAGATACAAATGCTGATCCTAAGAAGAAAGCAGAAGAAAAAGAGAAGCAACGCTTCCTGTTACTCGCTAATAAGTATTTGCTTGAAGAGGGTGATGACTCAGAAGATCCTGGCAAAGCAATGATACGTGAACTAGTAGATCAGGATGAGGGCGTGGAAGAAGAAGAGACCATGGAAGACATGGCTCCTGTAGAAACTGTAGAAGAAGAGCCTACGGGTTTGATGGCAAGGGGTTAAGACATGGCATTTGATTGGAAAGCATTTGGCGCAGCCTTTTTAGGTGAAGTCACAGAAGGTATTGAAGAGCGTGGGGCAGAGGCTAAGGCTTACAAAGAGAAGCAAGAGGAAGCAGCTGAGCGCAACCAAAGTCTGATTACCCAGCGTACTTCTAGAGCTAGACAGGCTGCACAGTATGGACGCCAAGCTGAAGCACTTATGTCTACACACCCTCAGGGTAAGGCTCTCGTGCGTCAGGCTATGGCATCTGGTATGGGTACGGTACAGGAGTTGTATGAAAAGCTATACGCAGCTGCAAATGCACCAGGCCAGAATGGTAGACTGGGAGTTGATGATGTTGAAGCTATCATTAACATGCCTAATATTCCAGCTGTAGATCAGTCTCTAATGGACATGAGCCTAGATGATTATGCTAGAAAGACATATGGTGCTAGTACCACTACACAGGCGGCTGTACCAGAAGATGATACAAGCGCTGTAGGGCAACTGTTTGGCTTTGGTGCTAAGAAACGTGTTAAGCAGGAGCTTGCTGAGCAGGACTTTGGTAGTGGCATGACTGTAGCTGAGATTAACAGGCTTGCTAAACAGGAGGAGTATACGTCACTCATTCCTGGCGCTACTATGTTGTTCACTGAGCGTAACATGTTTGATACAGATAAAGCCTTTGACTTCTCTAAGAAGATTACAGAAGTTACTGCAGATGCGATTGAGGGTGATCAGGCAGAGGCTTATATTAAAGCAGCTAGACTAGAAGCTATGCAGCCTGGTATGACTACTGCTGAACAAATGGCTGCTGCGAACAAAGCAGAAGCACAGGCTATCAAAGATCTACAGATAGTGGCTGCTAAGCCACTCATTGACTACTTTGCTGATGTGTATCATGCGGGTAAGTTCTTTGATAATAAACTTGCAGTACAGACTATTGCAGGTGTCATGGGTGAAGGGTATGTAGATACTCTAAAAGAGATGTACTCTATTGAAGCACCTGATGGTGAAGATACTGCTCCTGTAGAACCTGCAGCGGCAGAACCTGTAGAGCCTGTAGTAGAAGAACCAGCGCCTAGAGAAGATGTTACTCTTACTGAACCTGTAGATGAAGACGCAGAACAAGATGAGAAATATCCCACTGCTGCTCCATTCGATGAAACAGGCATGAAGCTTGTAGAGCAGGCTATGGAGGGTCAGTTCTTTGATGGCAACTACTCAGATAAGTATACTCGTGCTCAATGGGATGAAATGAGTAGAGCAGAACGTAGGGAAAGAGGGTTACCTGAATCACCTGCTGGTGGCTTTTTGAACTTCTACTTCCGCGATGAGCTTGATGAACTGATAGCTCCTTCTGTTGCAACTCTGAATATTATACGTAATGCACCTGATCCTAATTATAAAATTAAGATTAGAGGTAAGTTAGGTGCATTTAACATAACTGCAGAGCAACTAAAGCTACTAGATGAATCTTACTTTATTGGAGAGAATCCTAGAATTACTATTGAAGAGTATTCAGAAGGTGAAGATAGAGTGAGAAAGAGTATATCTCGTAAAGACCGTAAGATTTTTGAGGCAAACTCATGAGCTACGAAGAATCCCTAGCACGGCTTAATGCCTTTAAAGCTTCTACACCTATAACTACAGGGGTAGAAACGTCTAGTAACTTCTCACTAGATCCAGGTGTCACTCTAAAGAAGGATGATCTTAAGAAAAACTACGAGTACACCACAGCCATTCGTGACTACATGATTGAGCGTAAGGGTGTAGACTATCAAGACACAGATGAGGAAACACTTGTAGAAGACTTTGTAGATCACATGCGTTACTTCAATGCTAACACTGTGTCTACTGCTGGTGAGGTACGCTTCATTAGTAAAGCAGATGATAGACGTAAAGCAAAGGCTGCTAAGGCATACCAACTGTATGACCAACTAGGCAACGTGTTTGTGAATGACGGTATCATGGGTGCTGTAGATGGCATCAAAGATTATGTATTTGCTGCAGCATCTGACCCTACAAACTACATTGGTGTAGCTACTGGTGGTATAGCTCGTGCTGGTGCCGCTGGTCTTAGCGTTACT
>Ga0222715_10003763_pt1 | contig 13421 bp, 11 predicted proteins | sample C33_9DmetaG_FD_165056 | JGI IMG/M metagenome (GOLD analysis project Ga0222715, IMG submission 165056) | Estuarine water microbial communities from San Francisco Bay, California, United States - C33_9D | ecosystem: Environmental > Aquatic > Marine > Unclassified | place: USA: California...
CTGTTCTACATCAAAATAAAAATACTGAGAACATCCTATTGAATCTTGTATCAATAAAAAATAATTACCAGCATATAAACTATCTGCTATAGTGTTTTGACCAACATTACCGCCCCACTGATAATTATAAGGAGAATTAGCTCCCCAAATACTATCGATACTAATTGAACCTGAAGCAGTGTTGTAGCATAAAGCATCTTCAATTATTTCATTTAAAAATATTTCAAAATCAGCCTCACAACTCACTAATACTGTATCAAAACAACCAAATACAGTATCAGCAATAACAATCTCATAGTCTCCTTCACCTACAAGTAGAGAATCAGACATATTACTGGATTCTAGCCAATAATAATGTTGAGTTCCTTGCCCACCATTTACACTGTCTATAAAGAAATAAATACTATCTGTAATACATAATAATGGTGTTAATTCTGTTGTAAAAGCCTCATAGGGCTGAGGCTCAGTTAAAGTAAAAGATGTATCTACCATACAGCCAACACTATCTTTAATTACAATACTAAATGTTCCAATAGGTAAATTATCAAATGAAATACTATCAATAACAAGTGAAGAATCACTTAAGGTAGCAAGTTGAGAAAAGTTTTGTGATACTACTAATTCATCACTTCTAGAAATGGTATCATTATTTGAATCGACGATATAATAATTATAATTCCTTGTAGAATGAAATTTCCTTCCCCCATTCACCACAACATTTATAGTACCATCCTGACCTTGAAAACAACTAATGTTTGAAGAACTTAAACTATCAATTGCTAAAGGATAGGGATTATTAATTCTCCTAAATCCAAGTGTATCAGAACATCCAATTGCATCAGTTACTACAACATTATAAAATCCAGCAAAAACATTAGTTAACGAATTGGTAGAATCTCCAATTGCTGTAAGATTTGCTCCCAAGAGATTACTCGAGCTAAACCATTGATAAGTGTAAAATTCATCTCCAGTTGTATCATTTGGAGAATATATTCCTAAAGAATCAAATGTACTAGAATCAGGATCAAAAACAATACCACCAAAGGTGGGAGCACTCAAGATACCTGAGGAATCCCCAAAACATTTTATTTTCTCTTCTTGCCCTAGTCCAACAGTAACAGGGCATGGAATGAAAAAAATAAATTCATTAAAGGAAAAGTTTGATTGATTAAAGACTGTTACTCTATGCTTTCCGCACTGTGTAGTAAAAATAGTATCATTAGTGGGACATATATAATATAAGGAACTTGTATCTACAAGATACCAAGAGGTATCATCATAAGGCTGATATTCCCATTCGTCGGATTCTAAAACATATGAATTATTTGATAAATCTAGTTTAATAAATGCTGTATCGTTATAACAATCAATACCTTGAATTGAAACAGAGTCTATCTGCGAAAAAACAGGTAAATTAAAAAATAATAAGGCTAAAAAAAATAGAGAAAATTTTCTCATCAAAACAATTTTATAAGCAAATATACCGAAATATTATTTGTTTTTTAAAGGGAATTAAAATCAAACACATCACCCTCTTTTGTTAGAAATGAATTATTAAAATATTGTTTAGATTCTTCAAGTAAAATATTAAGATCTTTATATCTTTTGGAATAATGACCTATCAACAACTTTTTCACATTTGCTTTTTTGGCAATATTTGCTGCCTCTTTAGTGGTTGAGTGGCCTGTTTCAACTGCTCTTTCAACTAAATCTTTAGAAAAAGTTGTCTCATGATACAATACATCTACATTATTAATTATTGGAACAATTCTTGATGAAAATCTAGTGTCAGAACAATAGGCATAAGAATGTAGATTAGAAATTATTGAAGTTAATTCATTATTATTTATGACCTGATTACTTTCATTAATATAATCTGCACCATTCTTAATTTCATCAATTTTATTATTAGGTATATTGTGTTCATTAATCTTTTCTTTAATAATTTTTCTTTTAGAAGATATTTCTTTGAATAAAAAGCCTGAACAATCGATTGTATGATCAAGCAAAAAATTAGATATTTCTACATTATCGTCTTTAAATAAAATCTTTTCTTCATCTTTTGGCAAAACATGAAAAAAAAGAGGATAATTTAGATTAGTATTAGATACTGATAACTGAACATTAATTATCTCTTTTAATGGTTCATGAGCATAAACATGAAGCCCCTTATTTCTTCCAAGCAGATGCATCGAGGTAATTAGACCAATTAAACCAAAATAATGATCTCCATGTAAATGACTGATAAGGACATGACTAATTCTCTGAAAACTTAGTTGATATTTTCGTAACTGTACCTGAGTATTTTCACCACAATCAATTAAGAAAAACCGCTCATTAATATTTAATAATTGAGCGGTTTGTTGCTTATCAACTGTAGGAATTGCAGAACCACACCCTAAAATTGTTAATTTAAAAGACATTAAATATTAGAAACAATAAGTTTTTTTGAAATTAGATTATTTGAATTTTTAAAACAATAAGTATATATTCCAGAAGGTAATTTTGAAATATCTACATCAAATTTATTTACTCCATAATTTGAATTTATTTTTTTCCCATGAACAATATTTCCAAATATGTCTAAGATGTAAAAAGAAACAACTTCACTTTTGCCAAGCACAAACTGAAAACTTGCATTATCAGAAACAGGATTTGGAAAAACATCTAAAATCTTAAAAGTAGAGGCATTTAGATGTTCCAATGTAGCTGTAGCGTTTGAAATATCTATGAAAAAGTAATCAACAGTGTCTAGCTGAGTTATAGACCCAATTAATGGGACATTAATTGCTAATGTAGAGGTTGTCATTACCAAAGGATAATATCCAACATCAGCTTGAGTAGGGTTAACAGTAGAATAAATTTCAGCGCAAGCATAAGTGCCGCCTGGAAATGAACAGTTTGGAGGGTTACAAGCATATGTAAAATTATTTGGTAAACCAGTAATACCTGTTAAGTCTATATTACTAATAGTAACATTAACATTTAGACCATTTAATGAAACTGATGTGTCTAGTGGAGTCAAAACATCAATTTGAGTAGAATATGCTTGACCAACAAAAGCTTCGTCCAAATTAGTAATTGCATCAGGAAAAATTCCAGGTGATGTAATTGAAACATCAGGAGTACATTGAGAATGTGAAGATAATGCTATACAAATAGCAGTAAAAGTAAGTAATAGTTGTTTCATTTTTAAAGTTTTAATTAAAGATTTAATTGTCTTTCCATTTCTTCCATATCAATAAAGTCGTATGCCTCTTGTAAAGTAGGAACAATGTTTAAATGATCATCAAAATTAACATTGCTAACAATAACAAATGATCCATTATTATCATTTACATACTTTTCAAATTTAATAAAATTATTAATCAAAAGTTTATGCATACCATTTTTAAGAGTTGATAAATCAGCAATAAAATTTTTAATGTTCTTAGAAGCATTTAATTTAGAGAAATCGTTTTTATCTGAAATTTTAAATACTAGCGTATTATTATTCATTAATTAATTAATTATTTTTTATTCGAAAGTAAATATAAAACAGCCATCCTAATTGCGACCCCATTTTCAACTTGATCTAAAATTAATGAATGATCTGAATCAGCAACATCACTGGACAACTCAACTCCTCTGTTAATTGGTCCAGGATGCATAATGGTAATTTCATTAGATAAACTATTGAGCATATCTAAATCTATACCGAATGTGTGAGAATATTCTCTTAATGACGGAAAAAGGTTAACATCTTGTCTCTCTAGTTGTATTCTTAAAACATTTGCTATATCACACCAATTTAGTGCTTCTTTGATATTGGAAAAATATTTTACACCTAATTCATTTAAATATTTTGGCATTAATGTGAGTGGCCCACAAACAGCTACTTGTGCCCCAAGCATCTTTAAACAATATATATTAGAAAGCGCAACTCTTGAATGTAGAATATCACCCACAATAACAACTTTTTTTGATTCAACATTTCCATATTTTTCTCGGATAGAGTATGAATCTAAAAGTGCTTGAGTAGGATGTTCATGAGTACCGTCTCCGGCATTAATTATATTAGCATTGATATTTTGAGAAAGAAATACAGATGCACCTGGATTTGGATGACGCATAACAACCATATCAACTTTCATAGCAAGAATATTATTAACAGTATCTAATAAAGTCTCTCCCTTTTTTACAGATGAAGCTCCAGATGAAAAATTTATTACATCTGCAGACAATCTTTTTTCTGCAATTTCAAAAGATAATTTTGTTCTTGTAGAGTTTTCAAAAAACAAATTAGCTATTGTTATATCTCTAAGTGATGGGACTTTTTTTATTGGTTGATTGATTATTTTTTTGAAATTATCCGCTGTATTAAAAATAAGTTGAATATCATTTCTATTCAAATATTTAATACCTAATAAATGATTTACAGATAATTTATTCATTTTTAGATTTTAAAATTAAAACATTTTTGATCTCATTGTTTTTTTCAACATTTACAACAACTTTTTCAGAATCAATTGAATCAATAATCTTTCCTGTATAATCTGGCTGAATAGGCAAATGTCTTTTTAATCTCCTGTCAACAAAAACAAGCAACTCAATAGAATTAGGTCTTCCAAAAGGCATTAAAGCATCAATTGCTGATCTTACCGACCTTCCAGTATAAAGTACATCATCAATAATTACAACATCTTTATTATCAACTGATAAATTCATATCCATTTTATGAGGGATTATCGGCTCTAACTGATTTCTGATATCATCCCTGTAGAATGATATATCAAGCTCACCATAAACAATATTTTTATTTATAATTTTCTCAAGTTTCTTACAAATAATTTTTCCAATATTTTTTCCTCTTGGAAGTAGAGATATTAAGACAGTATTTGAAAAATCTTGATGATTTTCAATTAATTGATGACACAACCTATTAACTATTATTTCAATCTTTTTCTTATCTAATATTACTCTTTCATTGGCCATATGTGACAAATATATTCAAAAAAAAACCCCGAAAACGGGGTCTTTAATTATTTTTTTCCTTTATCCAAATCATCTTTCAAGGCAGATAGACCCTCAATATCACCCAATGTAGATTGTTGTTGGGATTGTTGAATTTCCTTTACCGCCTTATTTGTATTAGAGGCTCTTCTTTTCTTTTCTTGGATTAAATCATCTTTAAAAGAAGCCGTATGAGAAACTAATATCTTTTTATTATCTTTTGAAAATTCTAATATTTTGAACTTCAGCTTTTCATTTAATTTAACTTTTGAACCATCTTCTTTTTCTAAATGACGCTTGGGAGCAAATGCTTCAACATCATCATTTAACATAACCAAAGAACCTTTGTCATATTCTTCAGTAATAACACCATCAAATTCAGTACCTACTAGATATGTTTGCTCATGTTTATCCCAAGGGTTTTCTTCAGTCTGCTTATGCCCTAGACTTATCTTTCTGTTATTTTTATCTATATCTAGCACAATTACATCTATACTAGCATCAACTTTGGTAAATTCAGCAGGATGTTTTATTTTTTTATGCCAAGATAAATCTGAGATATGAACCAAACCATCAACACCCTCCTCGAGTTCAACAAATATTCCAAAATTTGTAAAGTTTCTAACTTTTACAGTTAATTTAGAATTTAAAGGATATTTAGTTTCTATATCGCCCCAAGGATCTGGTAGCATTTGTTTTAATCCAAGAGACATCTTTCTTTGTTCTCTATCCAAAGTTAGAATTTTAGCTTCTAGACTATCTCCTTTACTAAAGAAATCATTTGCACTTCTTAAATGAGTTGACCAAGACATTTCAGAAACATGTAATAATGCTTCAATACCAGCTTGTAGCTCAACAAAAACTCCATAATCTGCAACAACAACTACTTTTCCTTTAACAACATCTCCCACTTTTAAATTTTCATCAAGATCTTGCCATGGATGAGAGCCTAATTGTTTTAAACCTAACTGAATCCTACTTTTTCCTTCATCAAAATCAAGAATAACTACATTAATTGTTTCATCAAGTGATACAATTTCTTCGGGATGAGATACTCTTCCCCATGATAAGTCAGTGATATGGATTAAACCGTCAATACCTCCGAGGTCAACAAAGACCCCATAAGATGTAATATTTTTAACAGTTCCTTCAATTACCTGTCCCTTTTCTAATTTAGACATAATCTCTTTGGTCTGAACTGCTAAGTCTGCTTCTATTAAAGCTTTGTGAGAAACAACAACATTTCTGAACGACTCATTAACCTTTACAATTTTAAACTCCATCTTTCTACCAACGTATTCATCATAATCTCTAATTGGCTTAACATCAATTTGAGAACCAGGTAAGAAGCACTCAATTCCAAAGACATCAACAATCATACCCCCCTTAGTTCTACTTTTAATTTGTCCATTAACAACCTCACCTGTCTCAAGTGCAACATTCACTTTTTCCCAAGCTCTAAGAACTCGAGCACGTCTGTGCGAAAGAACTAATTGACCATTTTTATCCTCTTGTTTTTCAACTAAAACTTCTACAGTATCTCCGACCTTTAAATCTTCATTATATTTAAATTCTGAACTAGAAATCACACCATCAGACTTAAAATTTATATCTACAATAACTTCTCTATCAGAAATAGCTACTACCATACCATCTATTACTTGTTTAGATTCAACAACTGGTAACGTTGCAGAATAAGTACTAATAAGGTCACTTCTTTCTTTATCAGAATATATTTCATTTTTTGTGATTGAATCCCAATTAAATTCTTCAGATGATTCAACTACTTCTTCAGTGGATGATTCAACTACTTCTTCTGTGGATGATTCAACTACTTCTTCTATGGATGATTCAACTACTTCTTCTATGGATGATTCAACTACTTTTTCTATTGATTTACTTGTAGTATTTTTTTGAGATTTACTTGCAGAAACTTTTGTTTCTTTTTTTGCAGCTTTTTCGTCTTGTTTTTTTGCCATTTCAAGAGAACATTTTTGTATCTTCTATCTATAATAAGGATTTGGGCGATATAGACTCTAGAAGAGAATTTAAAATTATTTTTTCAATTTAATATCCTTTTTACACCTTAAATTGGGCGGCAAATATACATTTTTTTATGTATTAAATGACTAACTAACTAAATTGTCTGATATATTCAGCTACCTCATCCATCAACCATCTTGGTGTTGAAGTTGCACCACAGATCCCTACTGAAAAAGATTCTTTGAACCATTTCTTTCGAATTTCTTTTGTGTCAGAAACAAAATAAGAGTTCTTATTTTGGTCTTTACATGAAAGAAATAACATTTTACCGTTAGAACTTTTGGTTCCACTAACAAAAATTATTACGTCGTTTTCCTTAGCAAATACTTTTAATTGAGGCTCCCTACCTGATACTTGTCTACACAGAGTATCATGTACAACAAATTTCACATCAGAACTTTTTCCTATTTTATTTAACTTTTCCTTTATTTTATTAATAATATTTTGAAAAGCAGAAGGACTTTTTGTGGTTTGAGAGTAAATATAAATTGGCTTATTAAAATTAATTTTCTCTAAATCATCTTCAGTAGTTACAATAATTGCCTCACCATTAGTTTGACCAACCAAGCCAGTTACCTCTGCATGTCCTTGCTTACCATAAATTATGATTTGACCATCAATCTTACTTATGTCTTCATAACCTTCTTTTATTTGATGTTGTAATTTTAATACAACAGGACAAGATGCATCTAATAATTCAATATTATTTTTTAACGCAATTTCATATGTTGATGGAGGTTCTCCATGTGCCCTTATTAATACTTTACAGTCTTTTAGAGACTTAAGCCTTTTGTGATCAATAATTTCTAAACCTAAGTTGTTTAATCTGTCTACTTCTCGATTATTATGAACAATATCTCCAAGACAATAGAGCTTTTTATCATTAACTAATATATTTTCTGCCATCTCAATTGCATAGACAACACCAAAACAAAATCCTGATTTTGAATCAATTGTTACTTTCATTTATTTTTCGTTTGATAATATTAAAGATAATATTGTTTTGTTCAACAAAATTAAGAGATGTATTATCAATTACAATAGCATTTTTAGCTTTTATTAAAGGGTTAATCTCTCGAGTTGTATCATCAAAATCTCTTACTGATAAATTTTTATGCACTTCAGTATATGTGACTTTTTTACCATCCAATAACAACTCCTGAAAACGTCTATTTGCTCTAACATCAATATCTGCTGTTATAAAAAGTTTAATATCTGCATTAGGCATAACTTTAGTAGCAATGTCTCTCCCGTCCATAACAACATTTTTTTGTAAACATATTTCCTTCTGAAAGGAAATTAATTTGGATCGTACTTGTTCAATTTGACTAATCTTACTTACATAATTTGAAACATCATTATCTCTTATTAAATTCTCTACATTAAGTCCATTAAGAAGGATTTCAGATTTAGTATCATAATTAAATGAAATATTTATTGAATGAAGATTTTTTAAAATTTTTTGATGATCTATCAGCCCTCCATTAATATAATTATTCTGTAAACAGAATAAAGTGACTGCTCTATACATTGCTCCAGAATCAACATATTTCATCTTAAATTTTTTAGAAATATCTTTTGCAATAGAGCTTTTACCACATGAAGAATGTCCGTCAATTGCAATATTTAATAATGAATTTTTCATATACCAAGATTACTAAGATTAGTATTAATGCTGAATGTATTTAAATTTCCAGAAAGATGATAAGACGATCTACTGTAACTGAATTTAATTTTTGAAACATTTATTCCAAGACCAAATGAAAATCCAACCATTCCATTATAAGAATCAATTGTTAAATCAAATCTTCTTTGGAAATCAAAACCTCCTCTAACAAAGAAATTTTCTTTAAACAAATTTAATTCTCCTCCAATTACAATATGTCGCAACAATGTTTTTGCAATACTTTCTTTTTGTAATTCAATTTCACCTGTCTCATTGTTAGTAAAACTATTTAATGAGTAATCATTACTGATATCATACCTATTTAAATGTTGTAAAACTATGGAATATCTAAATGGAAGATGCTCCAATTTTTTACTAAGCCCAAACTGAATTTCAAAAGGAATATCTTCTTTCACAGAAGAAAATGAGCTAATCTGTTTACCAATGTTTTTTATCAATAAAGTAGTTGTAAATGTTTTATCATTATTAAAATATGTAGATGACACATTTGATGACAAGGCATATGAATTATAGCTATCATAATTTGAATTTAAAAATTTCAAATTTACCCCAAAGCTTAAATTTTGCATTAATAACCTTCCTATTCCAAGAGAAAAAATTTGGTCTGAAGCAGAGAAAGTTGATTGCTGCTCTCCAATTTCATTAGTCCTTTGAAATTCCCCGTAATCTATTGAGGAAAAACCTAATGACATACATCCAACATTATATATAGACTTAGAAAAATCAAAAGACACCATCTGAATATCAGAAAAATAATCAATAAAATTAAACCCAATTTTATTGTCCATTGAACTATTTAAAATAGAAGGAACGGTTTGAGCAATAGAAAGATCATTATCGTAAATAGATATTAAACTTCCTCCCATTGCTATAGATCTAGATGAAAAATCTGTATTTACAAACTCAAATGAAGAATTACCATTTTGAGAAAAAATAGTTATGGGTATTACAATTATAAAAAGAAAACATCTCAGTTTCATTGTATGTAAAACTAAATAATTTAAATCAGAGCAATAGAAATAACATCATGCATATTATCTACATAATGAAACGTCATGTCTTTTAAATATTGCTTGTTAATTATTTTAACATCTTTTTCATTTTGTTTTGATAAGATAATCTCTTTAATTCCAGATCTTTTAGCAGCTAGTAATTTTTCTTTAATCCCTCCAACTGGAAGAACTTTCCCCCTTAAGGTAATCTCTCCAGTCATGGCAATCTTATCTTTTACTAATCTTTTTGTAAAAGCGGAAACTAGCGATGTGAACATAGTAATACCAGCTGATGGACCATCTTTTGGTGTTGCTCCCTCCGGAACATGAATATGTACATTATTCTCTTGAAACAACTTTGAATCTATTTCATAAATCTCAGAATTTGCTTTTAAAAACTCTAAAGATAATGTTGCCGACTCCTTCATTATTTTACCAATATTTCCAGTAATTGAAAGTTGTCCTTTCCCTTTACTTAAACTACTTTCTATGAATAAAATATCTCCCCCAACACTAGTCCATGCAAGTCCAGTAACAACGCCAGGAATCGAATTATCTAAAAATCTATCTCTATCAAATTTTGGAGGTCCTAAAACTAATTCAACTGTCTTAGCATCAGCATTTACAACATATTCTTCTTCAAGCGCAATAGATTTAGCAGCGTATCTTATCATCTTACTTATCATTTTCTCTAAGCCTCTAACACCTGATTCACGAGTATACTGATCAACAATCTTTTCAAGCATAGAATCAGAAAGAATTAATTTACTCTTTCCAACTCCGTGAGCTTTAAGCTGTCTTGGAAGTAAATGTTTCTGAGCAATTTTAACTTTTTCTTCAATTGTATAACCACTTATTTCAATGATTTCCATCCTATCTCTTAGAGCTGGTTGTATGGTTGAAAGAGAATTTGCAGTTGCCACGAATAATACTTTAGACAAATCATACTCAAGTTCCAGATAATTGTCATGAAATTGTTCGTTTTGTTCAGGGTCTAAAACTTCTAATAAGGCAGATGATGGATCTCCATGTGAGTCTCTGGTAACTTTATCAATTTCATCAAGAACAAAAACTGGATTAGAAGATTCTGCCTTTTTAATTGCTTTTATAATCCTACCTGGCATTGCACCTATGTATGTCTTACGATGACCTCTAATTTCAGCTTCATCTCTTAGCCCTCCCAAAGAAACTCTTTGATATTTTCTACCCAAGGCTTCAGCAATTGATTTTCCTAAAGAGGTTTTCCCAACACCAGGAGGTCCGTACAAGCATATTATTGGAGATTTCATATCTCCTTTTAATTTAAGTACCGCAAGGTGTTCAATTATTCTTTTTTTAACTTCTTCTAATCCAAAATGGTCTCTATTTAAAATTTTATTTGCCTTTGACAAATCAAAATCATCTTTAGTATATTCATTCCAAGGCAAATCTAATATAAGTTCCAGGTAACTTCTTTGTACTGAATAGTCAGACATTGAAGGATTCATTCTCTGAAGTTTTTTTAATTCTTTTTCAAATGCTTCTTTGACTGATTTTGACCATTTCTTCTTTGAAGCAATAGACTGCATTTCTTCAATTTCTTTTCCAGAGCCACTTCCGCCAAGCTCTTCTTGAATAGCTTTCATTTGCTGATGTAAAAAATACTCTCTTTGCTGTTGATCTAAATCTGTTCTAACCTTAGATTGAATTTCATTTTTCATTTCAAGCATTTGGAGTTCTTTTGAAAGTAATTCTAAAACTTTAATTGCTCGTTTTTTAAGATCAATTTCCTCTAATAAATTTTGCTTATTGAGCATACTTATACTCATATTTGAGGAAACAAAATTGATTACAAAAGATGAACTTTTTATATTCTTTATTGCAATAGATGCTTCATTTGGAATGTTAGGAGATTCATCTATTATTTTTAAAGCCAAATCTTTTACAGAAGAAACTAATGCATCAAACTCTTTATCCGAATATGGTTTCACCTCTACATAATCCTTAATTTTTGCCTTATAATAAGGATCTGTTTCAATCATTTCATCTAACTCAAATCTTTTTCTACCTTGAATTACAGCAGTAATATTACCATCAGGCATTTTCAAAACTTTTAAAATTTGAGCCACCGTACCAATTTTATTTAAATCAGAAACTTGAGGCAGTTCAATTTTAGAGTCTTTTTGAGAAACAACTCCTATAATTTTATTGTGTGTCTCAGCTTCTTTAATAAGTTTAATAGAACGCGCTCTAGTAATAGTAATCGGAATAATTACACCTGGAAAAAGAACTGTATTTCTTAAAGGGAGAATTGGTAAGACTTCAGGGTTTTTTTCTTTATCAATTTTTTGTTCATCCTCATCACTTAATAATGGAAAAAATTCACTCTCACCATCAACTGTTGAAGATAACAGCAATTCTTTTAATTGAAATTTTTTATTCATATAATAAATATCTTTTAATTATTATACATTCAAAAAGTATGCCGTAAAGATGCTGATTGACTTTATGTCAGTTATTTCTCGTTACGATAACGTTTTGTCATATTATATACTTGCACGAGGACTTGCTTATCAATATCGCTAAAAGCAATACTTCTTCTTTTCATAACTTTTTCAGCAGTTGAAAAAAACTTATCTAATTTATGTATAATAAATCCTGAACTACCGCCCCAGCTAAATGATGGAATAAAATTTCTTGGAAAACCAGAACCAAAAATATTTGCTCCAACACCTACAACAGTACCAGTATTAAACATTGTATTTATACCACATTTAGAATGGTCTCCCATTATTAAACCACAAAATTGCAGATCTGTTTGTAAAAATGATTCAGAACTATAATTCCAAATCTTTACATCATCATAATTATTTTTTAGATTTGAATTGTTTGTATCGGCGCCTAAATTACACCATTGACCAATAATAGAGTTTCCTAAAAAACCATCATGTGCTTTTGATGAATAACCAAAAAATACAGAATTATTAATCTCTCCACCAACTTTACAAAAAGGTCCTATTGTAGTTGCACCATAAATTTTCGCACCCATTTTTACAACAGAATTATCACAAATAGCAAAAGGACCTCTAAGCATTGATCCTTGCATAATATGAGCATTTTTACCAATATAAACTGGGCCCTCAGAAGAGTTTATATAGCAATTTTCTATTGTGGCACCCTCTTCAACATAAACAGGATGTTTACCGGATTTAATATTTGAATCAGTAATTTCAACTATACTTTTATTATTATTTTGGAAATTAAGTAATTTAATATCATTAATTATTTCTTCTCCATTTAATCTGAAAATATCAGTTATCGAGGAAAGAAAACTAAATTCAGAATTAGATTCAACATTATTTAATTTATCAGAAATACATTCACTGTTTCTAAAAGCTAATATTACAGATTTTTTCTTTAATACTTCTCCAACTCTTAAGCTCTTAATTTCAGTTACAATATCTTTTGAAGGAAGTAATTGTGCACTTATCCAAATATTATCGTCTTTAATATTTGTGTGATATTTTTCAGCTAAATAATCATTTGAAAGAATAGAAACAGAATCAAAAAAACACTCCCATTTTTCTATTAATGTCAAAATACCAAGACGAAATTCAGAAATTGACCTTGTAAGAGATAAAGGATAGAAATCAGATCTTTTATTATCAAATAATATAATATTCATAAAAGTAGTTTAAGCAAACTTAAATAAAAAACCCCATACAAAA
>Ga0222715_10003764_pt1 | contig 13415 bp, 12 predicted proteins | sample C33_9DmetaG_FD_165056 | JGI IMG/M metagenome (GOLD analysis project Ga0222715, IMG submission 165056) | Estuarine water microbial communities from San Francisco Bay, California, United States - C33_9D | ecosystem: Environmental > Aquatic > Marine > Unclassified | place: USA: California...
GTTTAGAAATGTGAAAACGAGACAATACCTTTATTACATTAATGAAGACAAGTCCAAAATGTAAATTGTTAGATAGTTTGTTTCATCTCTAGTAATGTGTGTAGCCATGAGTAATAAGGGATTAACATTTTTTTATACGGCGATCGGTTGGTGTGGCTTAGCCTGGGACGGCAACAATATTTTGGGTTTCCAGTTACCTGAGGCGACCAAAGAGCTCACTGAAAAAAAAATGCGAGGTCAGTACCCAAATCTTGTTGGGGATGCAGTCCCAAGTAGGTTAATAGCCAATCTTTGTCGTGATGTGCTGTCGCACGTCGAGGGTAGGGCTCAGGATTTTTCCGCGATAAGTATCGACATATCGACGTTAACTCCTTTTAGTAAAAGGGTGTATGAATTTACCAGAGCGATCCCTGCAGGGAAAACGATTTCTTACGGAGAGTTGGCCAAGAGGATTGGTAGTCCTAATTCCGCGCGAGCAGTTGGCCGTGCACTTGGGGCTAACCCCATTCCTTTATTGGTTCCCTGTCATCGCGTGGTAGCAGCTGATGGAGCTCTGACTGGATTTAGCGCAGCTGGTGGAGTTGGCTTGAAAGAATACCTTTTAGAGATTGAGCGTATGAGGTTGGACCACAGCGGAGGATTTCTATATAGTCCTCGGCGTGCCGCCGCGTATTTGAAAACTCGAGACGAATATTTAGGACATTTTATTGATCAAATCGGCATGCCAAGTTTAACAATACGCAAAACCTCAACAATTTTTGCCGCACTTACACGTACTATAATAGGTCAGCAGTTGAGTACTAAGGCAGCAGCGACAATTTTCGAACGTTTTTGTCGCATATTACCTCGGGGTCCGAGCGGCCTGACGCCCCAAAATTATTTATCGATAAACGAGACTGAGCTTCGCAGCGTAGGTTTGTCTCGAAATAAAGTAGCAGCAATAGGGGATCTGGCGGAGAAAACTTTATCGAAGAGAGTACCCGGATTGGCAGCATTAAGAAGGATGGACGATGCACAGGTAGTGGAGGTTTTGTCGAATGTTAAGGGCATAGGGAAGTGGACCGCAGAAATGGTTTTAATGTTTCGTCTCGGTCGTCCTGACGTTTTATCTGTTGATGATCTCGGCTTGAGGTTGGGCCATGCGATCTTGGTGAGTAGTGGTCGAGAGACTGATAGAAAGACTTTACGCGAGTATGGGGAACGGTGGCGGCCGTATCGTAGTATCGCTAGCTGGTATCTATGGCGAATTCTGGATTTGTCACGCAGTAAAAAATAATTGCGGTGTTTTCTGAGGAGCTATTACTATTTTATAAGTCTGGTCGCATTGTGTGCCATTCGGTCAGATCTTCATATCCCGCGGCCGCCCTTATGATGGACGATTCATCACCTAATTTCCCAATAAATTGCATAGCAGTAGGCATTCCAGAAGCGTCAAAGCCATTTGGTACGGTAATGCTGGGATGACCTGAAAAGTTTGTGGGTGCGGCAAATCGTACCAAGGGTGCTATATCGTCTATCGCAGCTACTTGCTGCGGCGGATAATCCGATTGGGGCCCTGCTAATCCAGGCATGGCAGGACAAACAAGTACGTCTACTGTCTCTAAGAGTTCATTGATTAACGCTCGTGTAGCTTGTCTTTGTTTGCATGCTTTCGCATACTCTTTCGCACTTACTTGTAGGCCATGTTCTAGAAGTGAGCGGAAAACTGGACCGTAATCATCGGCTTTTTCTGGGAACAAACCTTCATGCCCACACAAAGCATCAACTGAGCATATTGTCATCCAATGATCGGCGGCTTCGACGATTTCTGGCCGATTAATTTCTATAATTTGAGAGCCTTCATGTCTCATTAGCTCAACTGCAGTGGCTGTAGCTTGAAACATTTGAGGGTCGCAGTCGGTAGATGAATATTGCTGATCAAACCCTACGGTGATGCCCCTTAAGCCTTGATTAGCAGCGGATAAATAGTCGCTACTTTTATCGGAACGGGTAGATCCATCGCGTGAGTCACGCCCCTCAAGTATCTCTAGGACCATCGCCGCGTCACGCACACTGCGAGCCATAGGGCCAATATGATCGAGTGTGTCAGATAATGGGAAAACGCCATACCTGCTTATTTTTCCAAAAGTAGGTTTGATACCTACGACCCCGCAGGCTGCTGAAGGGAACCGAATTGATCCACCGGTATCAGTTCCGAGGCTAGCAAAGCAAAGGGAGGCTCCAGTCGCGCTTCCTGAACCACTGGAAGACACTCCTGACCAATGTTCAATGTTCCAGGGATTATTCGGAGGCCTATAGTCAGGATGGTAACCATAGAGAGCAAATTCGGTTAGATTGAGTTTCCCTAATATCACTGCGCCCGCGCTTTTAAGTTTTTCGACTACCGTGGCGTCGTGTTCTGCTTTGAACTTTTTTCGTATTGTCGAAGCGCAAGTTGTTTCTATTCCAGTAACATTGACAAGGTCTTTGAGGGCGATAGGAACTCCATGAAGTGGCCCTCGATACAATCCTTTTTTGATTTCTGATTCGGCCTGAGCTGCCCCTTTAAGGGCGAGTTCGTCTGATATTGAGATGTAACTATTAAGTTTTTTATCTATTTTACGTATTCTATCCAGCATTGCCTCTGTTAATGCAACGGGTGATATTTCTTTGCTTTTGATGAGCGGAGCTACAGTTTCGATAGTTTGAGTTAGTAAGTCGGATTCGATAGCCATTTCGCTCTCCTTAGATTCTTGATGACTGCTTAATCGGGTCCTTTAAGTTTAAAAAAATACCAGTAAATATTACTTTTGTCATAAATAGTCTCAGCATAATATTTTTCTTCAGCCAGGTATTGGTGCGTTTCGACAATATTTTTTTCAATAAGTTTATCCAGCGCCGCTTTAACTTCAGCGGGAGAAGTTTCGATCCCCATTGCTATAGATTGTTGTACCGCATAAGTATTTATGTGATCAAAAGTACTATAGGGTTTTTGCAGAGCGTCTTTTACCCACAGTGTGACCAGCATCGTACTAGACTTCTTTGCCCATAGCTCGCACCTCAGTCTCTGTCGGAAACCTTCCGCTTAGCTTTTTAGAAAAGACCGTTTTATCTGATTTACTTATCTCAAAAACACCACCGTCGCCTTCTATCAGGATAACTTCAATTTTTTGGTATTCCAGCAGCAGCGATCTCACACGGAGTGCTTCGGGCTTATAGTTTCACTGCACACAGTATTTGATACTAATGTTCATTTTTTAATTATCTCGAGTCGTAGAGCATTTAAGAGACTGATAACACTAAATTGTCGGACTCTCTCGTAATCGCCGGGTAATTTCACTAGTTCCACTCGCTCACCCTTTGAATCCGCGATACCTAAAAATGTTTGCCCAGCCGCACTCTTCCTTGGTAAATCATGTTCTCCTGTAGTAGCGAGGCCAATATCGCTTCCAAAAAATTCTCGCGTCGCTTTCGCGAGATTTTTCGCGCCTTCTTTGGTCCCGATGAGATCGTCTTTTAGGCCAAGGATATGTTTTCGCACTATAGAGGACCTGGGCACTAGGCCCCCAACAAATACTTCTCCGAAAGGATCTTTACTTGATAACCGAGCACTTGCGATCCCTCCACTGGTAACTTCCGAAACAGACATTGTGAGGCTGTGCTGTTTAAGCAACTTGATAACGGTCGATTCCATAGTTTCCTCATCACTTCCAAATATACTATCTCCCAACAAGTCTCTAACAATAGCTTCTTCTTTTTCGATAGTACGCAACACCGAGGCTTCAGTTTCCCCTTTAGCCGTGATCCTTACCTTCAGTCCTTCTATGCCGCTAGCGAGAAACGCCAGCGTAGGATTCCCTTTTTCATCCAGCTGTTCGATCCTTTTAGACAGGAGCTCTGCTAGACGGCTTTCGCTGTGTCCCCACGTCTTCAAAACTCTACTTTTAATGACCGCTTTTGTTCCTGAACGCTTGAGTAGGTCAGGTAGAATTGCTGACTCCATCATTTGATGCATTTCATAAGGCACGCCAGGCACGGCGTATATCACTTGATTACCAATAGGGCATATGAGGCCAGGAGCGGTCCCAGGTTGTTTTGCAATTGCGGCAGCCCCCTTTGGGATCCTTGCTTGATTTAAGTTATTATCAGGCATCGTTCTCCCGCGAGATTCGAACATCCTTTTGATTATTTCAACAATATTGGGATCTAATTCGAGTTCCACACCCATTACTTCAGCAATGGCTTCTCGAGTGATATCGTCTTGTGTCGGGCCAAGACCACCGCAGCATATTACAGCGTCACTTCTTTTCAGTGCGGTTTTCAGAGCATCTACTATACGCTCGTGATTGTCCCCTACTTTAGTTTGGTGGAGGGAGTCGATTCCAATTTGAGCTAGGTGGTCCCCTATCCAGGATGAGTTTGTATCTATAATTTGACCTAGAAGGAGTTCTGTTCCTATGGCGACAACTTCACAACGCATACTTTGTTAACCTTAAATAATTAAATTTTTTACTAGAGTTTCGATGTTATATTTATAATGAGAATATTAGATTTGGTGTTGGATTAATATAGTTGCAACTATTTTATTGGAGTGATAGCAATTGCGTTTTACTATAGTTGGGTGCGGTGCGTTAGGAACTATACTCGGTGCCCACCTATTGCAGGCCGGTCACGTAGTCAATGTCCGAGTGAGGGGAGCTCGGAAAACGCAAATAGAGGCTAACGGGCTCCGCGTCAAAGGCTTGAGGAATATTTCGGGAAGTGGCCGCGGAAGTTTGACCATCAATAGGCCGGTGCAAAAAGATATCTTGGTTTACGCTGTTAAGACCTACCAGTTCGAGCACGCATTTTCGGATGTGGGTAACTGTAACCCGCGGGCAGTATTTTCCTTAGCTAATGGTGTCGAGAAGACTCGTCTTTTGAAAAATCTTTACCCAGAGTCAAGTGTCTTAGGGTGTATGGCAAATTTTAGTGGGGAGTTGGGTAGTGATGGTGTGGCTAATTTTACGCGCAATGTCGCGGTTTATATTGGAGGTCTGTCGACGCACGTAAGAAGTATAGCCGCAACTATGAATACCGCTGGGATAAATACAATTTATAGTGACAATATAGAAACTGAAGAGTGGTCTAAATTTGTTGGTTGGGCTGCTTTATTAGTTACATCTGTGATCGCGCGGACTGACACAGGAGCTACATTAGCTAACCCTTATTTGGCTCAAATTGCGGCTACTATAATTTACGAATCTAGCTTAATAGCGTCGAAACAAGGAGTTACGCTAATTGATCGTGCGCCATTTCCTGTGGCGACAATCTCGGCGGCGTCACTAGAGGATGCGACGGGTGAAGTGATAAAAATTGGGGAAGATTTTACTCGTGAAGCTCCAGGCCATCGCATGTCGGCAGTGCAAGATTTGTCTTTTGGTAGAGAATTAGAAGTTGAAGAGACGTTAGGATTTTTGTGTAAAGAAGCTATATCGCTCGGATTAGATTGTCCCTGTCTGCAGATGTCGTACAATATAGTTTCGGGTGTTAATCATATTCAAAAATCCCTAAAGAATTAGCAGAGGAGTTATTTTACCTCATGATTGAGTCGGCCCCAGGACCTACGTCACATCGTTTTTTATCCCAAAGACTCAGGCTGCATTATGTAGACTGGGGTAATTCTGATTTAGAGCCTTTATTAATGATTCATGGCGGTCGGGATCATTGCCGTAATTGGGATTGGATAGCGCATTCTATGAGGGAAAAATGGCATATCATTGCGCCGGATTTACGTGGGCATGGTGATAGTGATTGGTCTCCTGATGGTCATTACGATATGGCAAGTTATGTCTACGACTTAGCTCAGCTTATTCATCAGAAGGGCCTGGCGCCGGTCACAATTCTCGCGCATTCTCTTGGCGGGAATATCGCACTTCGGTACGCCGGACTTTACCCCGATACAGTTAAATCTATTGTTGCGATTGAAGGGCTGGGGTGGCCTCCTAAAGTCCTAGCGGAGCGAGCAAAAAAAACCTTTGATGAGAGGTTGAGAGACTGGATAGAAGAGAAAAGAAGTTTCGCTGGGAGACTTCCTAGACGCTATCAGTCTATTGAAGAGGCGTTAGGACGAATGCAGGGAGAAAATAAGCATTTGTCTCCAGAACAGGCTTATCACTTAACAGTTCACGGGACTGTGCAAAATGAGGATGGTACTTATTCGTGGAAGTTTGACAATTATGTTCGAAATTGGCCAGCCTATGATATGCCGACTGACGAGTTGCAGGCGCTCTGGGGGAAGATTAAATGTCCTACCCTCTTAGTATATGGTGAAGAAAGTTGGGCATCTAGTCCAGAGGATGATGGTCGGATCAAATTTTTTTCCAATGCCAAGGTCGAAGGGTTTGCTGATGCTGGGCATTGGGTCCACCATGACCAACTACAATTATTTTTGGAGACACTGAATAAATTTTGGGACTAGCTTTAGGACGTTGTATTTGAGTTGTTTAAAATAAATTTACTAAGCATTGAGATACTTCTTCTAGTTTAGCAAGATGCTGGTTTGGCGAGAGGTCTCCGCCTAGCGTTCGGATGCAAAGATGAGATAAGCCTATCTCATTCCATTTTCTGACCCGATCTTCCCACTCAGCTTCTCGTGGTCCGACCACAGCGACCCCAGCTTCTGTCCCAATTTCGAGAGGATTGCGGCCTGCCACAGCGGCGCACGATGTGATTTTCTCATGTAATCTAGGAAACTCTTCTGGAGTGCACAAGACAAACCAACCGTTAGATTGGGTAGCAATCCGTTTTACTACTGCGCTATTTGGGGACGCCTTAGCTCCAATCCACATAGGTATTGGCCTTTGCACCGGCAAGGGATTAAGGCCGCTATCTGAGATAGAGTGCCAATCGCCATTAAAGGTAACCTGATCTTGTGTCCAAAGTGCTTTTAGTAAGCGCATTTGCTCGTCACACCGCTTTCCTCGATTTTTGAAGTTTTCCCCTAAGAAAGCATATTCTTCTTCGCTGCCGCCAACTCCTATCCCTAGTCTGAGCCTTCCGCCGGAAAGGACATCGATTTCTGCTGCTTGCTTAGCGACTAACACAGTCTGTCGTGCAGGCAATATAATGACGGAAGGCGTCAGCTCGATTGATTCCGTAATGGCGGCAAGATAAGCCATTAGCGTAAGGGGTTCGTGGAGATGTTTGTTTCCAGGCCTCAAGATCTGGTCTGGAATGCGGAGGTGATTGTAGCCTAGCTGCTCTGCCGTCTGGCAAAAATCTTTGATCGCTACGATATCATTTTTGAGCTCCCTGACTGGGAGAGATACGCCTATTTTCATCTGTTAACCTTAGTAGGGGAATTAATGGCATCGAACAACCTACTTTTGGGATATTCTGCGCCTACAACGTGTTGAATGGTTTGAAGACGCACCATCTGGTAAGTTCGGATCCTAAAAGCAGGGTCACAGGACATACGAATATACAGGTCTTTCGGCGGTACTTCATATTCATCTGCCAGCCATTGCATTAAGTTATCCGTCGCGTCGTAGACCGCATGCTCCATTGGCAAATTAATACCTATAGCTACAATACTTTCAGGCTTTTCTATTCTGACACAGGGTAGGCGTTTATTAGAAATCACTCTACAGGAGAGTTGGACCGTGGCTCGAGTCTCATCAGCAATACCGGTAAATTCTGTATCCCCCTGTCCGCCGTGCACATCGCCTATATAGAGGAGACCACCTTCATTGTAAGAGTTCAGATAAATAGTATGACCGGCACAAACATCTCTACAATCAATGTTGCCACCGAACGGACCTTGTCCAAGCACTGATGTAAACACCTCGCGTTCGGGTGCGGTAGCTAATGTGCCCACAAATGGTTCAAGAGGCCAGCTCAGGTTTTCAGAGTATTTCGCTGTGCCATCTCTGGTAAACCCACTTGGTCCTTTGAGGTGCTCTATCACCTGAACATGACCTTCGGTACATTCGTGATAACGGAGCGAGTCTCCTAGAGGGCCAATCTTCGGTAAAATTCCGGAGAATCCGTAACGCCAAGGATCCACCCAGTCGATATCTACTGCGACAACATCGCCTGAGTGACATCCTTCAATAAAAATAGGACCGACAACTGGATTGAATAGGCCGGGAGTTGCATCTGCTAACTCCGAAAAGTGCTTACCACTAAACCCTTGGATAGTTGGATCGTCGGAATCGTCTGATATCATGCCGGACAGAGCATCGTCTGTTTCGACTTGAAAAGTTTCGCCCGATTCCACGTATAGGCAAGGCTCATCGCGATTGTCGAAAGCATATTTTTGGACTTTCCCTCTTTTTAAAATCTTCATTAGTTCTTCCCCCTCAATTGATATCTGCCGAAATTGCGACAAGTTTTAAAACCAACTTTAATATTCAATGAATTTGAATACAATAAGTGTCGACTGAGGCCAACATCAGCGAGTATAAATTGATATGTGGGAATATGACGGGTCTTCGAGGCCGCCTTTTGCCGACGAGCCCGGAATTCAACAGGAGTCTGTTTGGGACTATCCAAGACCTCCGCGGATTGAATGCTCGGTTAAACAGGTTCGTGTAATTTCGAGTAAAGGATTGATTGCGGAAACGTTATCTGCACTCAGAGTTATCGAAACAGCCTCTCCCCCTGTTTATTATCTACCGCATTCATCTATTGACTGGACTTTTTTAAGGAAAATCGAACACTCTTCATGGTGTGAATGGAAAGGATCAGCCAGCTATTTAATATACACAGATGGTGAAATAGAGGTGATAGCGGGTTGGTCTTACGAAGATCCATCGGACGGTTTTGAATTGTTAAAAGGTTATGCTTCTTTTTATCCGAGAGTTTTAAATTGTTTCTTGGATACGGAACCGGTTCAGGCTCAGCCTGGCGAATTTTATGGTGGTTGGATTACGAAGGATATCTTAGGTCCGATTAAAGGTGGACCAGGCACCAGTCATTGGTAAATATATTGTATTCACGCTGTATGATGTGTTTTTAGATAATTCTTGAAGGTGAAATTGAGTATGTTGATAGAACACATATCTCCTAAACTGAGAGTTCTTAAGGTATTAGTTATAGATGTTGATCGAATATTAACTGATGGGACCGTTTATTTCAGTGCCGAAGGGATTTGTGCAAAACGTTTTTTTGCACATGATGTAGATGCGATGAAGTTGATTGAAAAAAAGGGTATTCGGCTCTGCATAATAAATACCAGCGACGACGAGCCAACCCGAAAATGGATTAAAAATCTGCCATTTTGTGAGTATTATACTAACGTGTCTAATAAGTACACATTGTTAAAAAGTTTGAGTAACGAATGGGTCTTGCCCATGAAAGAGATGAGTTTTATAAGCAGTAATATTAAAGATCTTGAATGTATGTCATCGGTAGGAATCTCGGTGTGTTCTGCCGATGCTCCCAAGGAGGTTATTTCCACAGCTACTCTTACTTCTTCCAAAAATAGTGGTCATGGGGTTGTAGAAGAGTTTTGTTCTATTATTTTGAACGCCTTGGCCACTTAATACGGTCAGGACTAATAAAAAAACCGGACCAAGGAGGTCCGGTTTTAGGGAGACTTGAATAAATTGAAGGGGAGGTCAAGTTACTCAAGTGTTTCTAAAAGCGTTGAAGGGGAGGTTCAAGCATCTTCTAGATGCATGTACTTTACCTTTCTGAATGGTGCGCCGCAACATGCTAAATTGAAAATGAGTATTTCCGTATGGGAAACTTAGCTGCTCTAAAATGGAACAGCCTGCACCAAAAAAAAGCCGGAACATTGAGTTCCGGCTTTTTGGGAGGTCCCAGAATTAGATTCGAGGGGAGATCGAATTAATAACAGGGATGTGTATTATACAAGCGGCATGATGCGTCGCAACATATAAAATAGAACAAGTGTCTTTCCAAATTGTACTAGCTGGTTCTCCAAAATAGAAAAAACCAGTCTACTGGAGATAATTTTAGTCGATTATTGGGCCATTTTTCACAAAACGATCCAACACGTTTTTAGTAATTTTAGAGACATTATTCTTGTAATTATTATGGGAAAGTGAGCCTGACCATGCTATTGAGCTAGTTGAGAATACACCTCCCCCATTGTCGGTCTCGTAAAAGACCAGGTCAGCTCTGACCAGTGGGTTTTCCTGTCCACCAAGCCCTGGATAGTTAATTAGTAGCTCTTCACAAACAAGTAGGTAAAGATCGGTATGGTCTTCGGACGAAGCGAGGACGTAAGCGTCTGGGTGGGTGCCTAAGCTTACATCAGCTCTATCCAGCTCAAGCCCAGCAGCACCTCCTCCGACGAGTCCAAAGTCTCCAATTTTTTCGTCAGGCTTCACTCCTGACATTATCCATTTGACAGGTTTTTTAAAGCTATCCGGTTTTCGAGTATAAAATGAGGAAATGTCAAAACCTTGTGCAGTAAAACCCGATCCGACGATTTTTTGCGGCGCGCGGCCATTTCTTCGCCAGAGGCCACCATATTCCCCAGTAAAGGAATGATAATACTCTCCAGTTTGCGCCTCCCACCCTCGAATGCCTCCTTCAGCTCTTCGTACCTCTATGATTCCGTCTGCCTCCTCGTGGAAGGCAATACGCCAGTACCAACCATTTGCGCCAAGATACATTAGGCGACCACCTCTATCTTGGTAGGTGGCCATCGCGTCCCACATTTCTTTTGAATGATATTCAGGGTGCGATGAGGATAGTACAACTTTGTATCGCTCTAAACAGTCAACTCCCTCATAGTGTAGTTCTTCGTCTGTGATTACGTCATAGTCATATTTCATTGCTTCAAGCCAATTTATAATGTGTGTATCAGCATTAAATTGCCAAAGGGTGGACCCTTTCCCACCAAGCCAGCTTTTATACTTTGGACGCATATTCAGTATAGGTCGCAAACGGGACGAATAGCATACTCCGGATCCATCAGTATGCACGTCGTAACAGCTGGGACCATACTCTCGATGCTCGTTCCTGTAGAGATCTTGGTGCTGGTGTTCGACCAATCGTCCGGCTAGTAATTGGGCGATAGGTGCATCGGTCCCCATGTGCTCATTAGCGTAAGCCATATAACTAGCTGTGGGCAGTAGAAAACAAATTTTTGCTGTAGCTTTCCCTTTAGGAGGTAGAACGGCAAATGGTACATAGTCTTCTTCTTCTAGATTGTTACCGCATCGTAATCTAGCCGCATATAAACCACTTTTCAGACCTTTTGGGATTTTAAGTGTAACGTCTACCTCCCATCCTGCGTCATGCACATCATCGTCATGAAAGTGTATCGCTCCATACTGATGTGGTGCATGACTCCAGTTCATTTCGTCGCCATCCCAATTCCATCCGGTCATTCCACGCACCGGCATGTTGACAAGCTTTCCGTTAATACGATTGCTAGATACATCAGAAACATTCACGGATTTAATGTTTTTTGAAAAGTCCCACGCGGCTAAAACGTCTGTTGACATTAAGCTTTGATTTTGGCGGTGTTTCAGTTGCTCTATTTCCATAGCATTTAGAGCTCTAGATGCAATAGCAGGACTATCTATTTTACCGTTGAAGTGATTCTGACAAACAGTTCTATTTTTATCTAGTTTGAGGAATTTAGCGCCTATAGTTGCCATTCGTTCGCAGTTTTTCATCCCATGATTGTGGACTTTATATTTCTTTTTAGCCGAATCATTAATTTTTGCGTGATTATGTAATGCTTCTTGCGTTAAGGACACGCTTTTCGTTTTTGCATCGTAAGTAGCGCTTACGAAGTACCAGTTCCTGGGCAAGAAGCTTTTTCCTGTCGAAAATTCTTCCAGCTTACCTTTTCCAAATCCGAGTGTTAGCATTAGACCGGAGTTTTGGGCCCCAAGCGAGAGATCGGCTCCGTTTGAATTCCGTTGGGACCAATTCCCTATAATTACCTGCTTACCGTTTTCCGGCAGTGTTGGCCAAATAAACGCCTGTAATGTGAAGCTTTCTAGAGAATTAAAATGTTCACTTTCTTCTAATTGTATAAAGGAGCCCGCATGAATAACCTGCCGTTTACCCGGGTAGGTTCCATTCGCTTTTGTTTTGATCGGACGTTCTTTATATCCTGGTCCGTCCGGATTTAGATCGCCGCATATTAGTTTGACGAAGTCGGCCTTAAAGGAGTTGGCCTGACAGTTAACCATGAAGTTAATTGATTCTTCTGGTGCGACACTAGTTCGGTCTGCGTAAGCAGTTATCTTCATCGTCATTTTAAAAGGCCCCCATAATTTTTTACTGAATAAACCTCGACGGTCTCTACTAAGTTGTTTAAGGTTTGAGTGTCTCTCCCGTTAAAGACTTCCATCTTTTACGGAAGATATACCACTCCGCATCGGATTGGCTGCTGAAGGTTTTTGGTAATTTCTGTACTGGCTTTCCAGGCACTCCGGATGTCTTGGCAAGTTGCCAAAGTCGATTTGGTTGAATGACCAGCAAGCAGAATTTATCTTTCATGGGGATACCACGAAATTGAGTGAGAAGTCTTTGTAGCTCAGGGCTGTGGTGACCGATTGGATTTCGTTTAAACTCGGCTATAAGTTCCCTGTCGTTAGAAGATGATATAAATTTTTCTCCAAGATTTTTCTCCATTCCCACACTCCCCGAATATCACACAAGTAATTTTCATAAAGAGTAATCTTAGCCTGTTTGAGACTTCGCCGCACGCGACATTGTTAATTAAACGACCGACTTCAGTTCTAATTTAACTTACCGAGTTGGATATCTTGTTTTGATGATAGGATTAGGCATTGGTAGGGCATTTCTTCAGGCCTCTCTTGTATTGTCATAAATATTGAGGGCACACTTAGGTTCAAACCAGCCCAGATTTACGCTTAACCTAGTTAGCTAAAGAGGCTATTCTATTAACTAGCTCAAAAGTTGGGGCTTACCCGAAGTCTTGGTATGGCGCTTTTCAAGATTGCTCACAGTGCCAGAACTAGCCTATATTCGCTTAATTTACATAGAAAACTGGCAACCTGTTTTGGCGACCACGTCGTCTAGGCTAACTCCGGCGTGGAGCTCCACGAGCTTTAGTCCTTCCCCATCCGGCAAGACTTCAAAGACACATAGATCCGTGATGATCAGATCTACGACATTTTTTCCGGTGACAGGAAGAGAACATTCATCTAGTATCTTTGGACTGCCGTCTTTTGCAGTATGCTCGAGAAGTACTACTACCCGTTTTACGCCTGATACCAGGTCCATAGCACCCCCAGGACCTTTAATCATTTTTCCAGGAACCATGAAATTAGCAAGATCTCCATTTGCGCCCACTTCTAGGCCGCCTAAAATCGAGATATCAACGTGACCGCCTCTGATCATTGCAAATGATTCCGCGCTAGAAAAAAAGCTTGCCCCGGTGTTAGCTGATATAGTCTGTTTCCCAGCATTTATTAAATCTGCATCTATTTCCCTTT
>Ga0222715_10003765_pt1 | contig 13414 bp, 11 predicted proteins | sample C33_9DmetaG_FD_165056 | JGI IMG/M metagenome (GOLD analysis project Ga0222715, IMG submission 165056) | Estuarine water microbial communities from San Francisco Bay, California, United States - C33_9D | ecosystem: Environmental > Aquatic > Marine > Unclassified | place: USA: California...
AAATATGCCATACCGAATCCGGTTAAGTTATGAAGTATTACAGCAATGATAATAATCATACTGGTACTATCAATCGCTGTTTGTCCTTTTGCAACAATAATTCCGATAATAAACACCACACTCAGCATTGAAACTACAGGTAAAGCTTTAATGACTTTTGATAAATAAGCTTGAAAGAATTTATTGATAAGGACACCTAATAATATGGGGAATAATATAATCATGAACAAACTTTTCATCATCTTCAATGTCGGCACATCTATCGACTGATGCAAATATAAATAAGTTAATAACGGTGTCATTACTACAGCCAACATTGTGGATATTGTCGTTAATGATATCGACAAGGCAACATTGCCTTTTGCCAGATAACATATGATGTTTGATGCCGTTCCACCCGGACAAGTACCGACTAACACCATACCGATGAGCAATAATTCCGGCAATCCGAATGAAAGTGAAATCAACCAGGCGAATAATGGCATGAAGCCAAACTGCATAAACAAGCCAAAAATAATCACCACCGGTTTTTTCAAAACCTGTTTGAAATCTTCAATCTGCAATGACATACCCATGGAAAACATCACAATACTTAATAACGGCACGATGGCATCGACATAACTATTCAGTATTTCTGGATAAAAATATGAGATAACCGAGATTAAAATCGCGGCAAATGGGAATAATAATATTTGATGCATTATAATTTTCATATGCGAGAGACACTCTAATTATTAATAAAACAAAAAAATTGTCGCAAAAAACAAATAAAAACCATGTTTTGGCAAGGGGCATTTCAAAACCTTATGAAGAAAAAACCGAATCAGTGTTACCGCTTGTCGAAGATGGCGTACTCGCCTATTCCTTAAAAACAGGTAAAAATCAGGATGAAAATCTCATGATTGAAATTCAATCGAATAATAACAAGGGAATCACCTTGAACCAATAAGTCATTGCTTTACACGCTTTATTAATAGAAAGCGTAATGAGTGCCGGCTCTAATCTAAATTCAGCATCGTAAAGAAGCCTTCACTCAGGCCCGCATTGAACTTTGATAGATAATACCTATAGCTATTATAAAAACAATTGAATTTACCATCCACATATAGTTGTTACACTTCTTAAAATTTTTAAAACCAAGGAGAGTACAATGTTGAAAAATTGTGAAGGAAATAATGTCCCGAACGTTACTTTTCGTATCATCGAAAACGGTAATTGGAAAAATGTAACAACTGACGATCTGTTTGCAGGTAAAACTGTTGTAGTTTTTTCGCTTCCGGGTGCATTTACTCCAACCTGTTCAAGCACACACTTACCACGTTTTAACGAACTGGCACCAGTATTTAAAAAGAACGGTGTAGATGAAATCGTCTGCGTATCTGTAAACGATACCTTCGTCATGAATGCCTGGAAGGAAAATCAAGAATGTGACAATGTCACTGTCATTCCAGATGGTAATGGCGAATTCTCTGATGGCATGGGCATGCTGGTAAATAAGGATGACTTGGGTTTTGGTAAACGGTCATGGCGTTATTCCATGCTGGTGAAAGATAAAGTGATCGAAAAGATGTTTATTGAACCAGAAAAACCAGGCGACCCATTTGAAGTATCTGATGCAGATACCTTGCTTAAATACATCAACAAGAATGCTGAGAAACCTGAGTTTGTTTCATTGATTTCTCGTAAAGGTTGTATTCACTGTGAACGTGCTCGTATGGCACTGGAGGCTAACAATATGCCTTATGAAGAAATCGAATTGGGTAAAGGCGTTACCAGTCGCTCATTACGTGCAATTTCAGGTGCAACCACAACCCCTCAGGTATTCATCGGTGGTAAATTAATAGGTACTGCTGACGATCTGGAAGCCTACCTGAAAGAGAAAAACATTAAAGCGGCATAATTAATTCAAGCGCTTAAAAACAAAAAAGCCATGCAATTGCATGGCTTTTTTTATTTCTTAAAATATTGATTATGCAGTTGCTTCTTCACTTACTGCTTTCATACTTAATCGAACTCGACCTTGCTTATCAATTTCAAGTACTTTCACCTGCACCATTTGACCTTCGCTTAGTTTATCGCTGACGTTTTCTACACGCTCTTCGCAGATTTGAGAGATATGCACAAGACCATCTTTACCAGGAAGAATATTTACGAATGCACCGAAGTCCATCAGTTTGGCAACCTTACCTTCGTAAACCTTACCAACTTCAATATCAGCAGTTATTTGCTCTACGCGTTTTAATGCCGCATCTCCGGCTGCTTTATCAATTGCAGCGATCTTCACTAAACCGTCATCATCAATATCAATCGTCGCACCGGTTTCCTCAGTAATGGAACGAATCGTTGCACCACCTTTACCAATCACATCACGAATCTTATCTGGATGAATCTTGATCGTAGTAATACGCGGAGCAAATTCAGACAGTTCCTCTTTATGTGAAGATAAGACTTCATTCATCTTGCCCAGTATATGTAAACGTCCATCTTTCGCCTGACTTAATGCCACATCCATAATCTCTTTAGTGATACCATCGATTTTGATATCCATTTGCAATGCTGTAATACCTTTTTCAGAACCGGCAACTTTAAAGTCCATATCACCCAAATGATCTTCATCACCCATGATGTCTGATAAGACAACAAACTTATCACCTTCTTTAATCAAGCCCATTGCAATACCGGCAACCGGCGCATCTAGTTCAACACCTGCATCCATCAATGCCAAACTACTACCACACACTGATGCCATTGAGCTTGAACCATTTGACTCAGTAATTTCTGAAACTACACGAATTGAATAAGGGTACTCGTCCATATTAGGCATCACCCCCAGAATACCGCGTTTTGCCAAACGGCCATGACCAATTTCTCGACGTTTTGGTGAACCCACTCTGCCCGTTTCATTCACACAGAATGGAGGAAAGTTGTAATGGAACATAAAAGGTTCTTTACGCTCACCTTCAATCGCATCAATGATTTGTGCATCGCGCTGTGTACCTAATGTTGTCACAACCAATGCCTGTGTTTCACCACGAGTAAATAGTGCTGAACCATGTGTTCTTGGTAATACGCCAGTCTCAATAGTAATTGGACGAACCGTTTTGGGATCACGACCATCAATACGATCTTCACCAGCTAATACACCACTTCTTACAATTTTACTTTCAAGTGATTCAATGGCAGAAGTAATTTCACCTGCACCCCATTGAAAATCTTCACCTTCAGTAAGTGCCTCTATAACTTCATACTTAATTTCACTTATACGTTCTTTACGCTCTAGTTTATCTCGAACACTATAGGCTTCACGAATCAAATCACCTACACGCGACTGAATTTCATTTTCAAGTGCGTTGTCTTTTTCTGGTGCAGTCCAATCCCATGATTGAGTATTAGCTTCAGCAGCAAATGCTGAAATACTATCAATAACAACCTGAAATTGTTCATGACCAAACATGACTGCACCTAACATGGTTTCTTCAGAAAGTTGCTTCGCTTCTGATTCAACCATTAAAACAGAAGATGATGTGCCAGCTACGACCAAATCAAGTTCTGACATTTTTAACTCTTCTATTGAAGGGTTAATTAAATAATTACCATCTTTATAACCAACACGTGCTGCACCAACAGGACCTTTAAATGGCACGCCCGAAATAGTTAACGCAGCAGATGCGCCGATGATAGCTGGAATATCAGGATCAATTTGTGGATCTAGAGAAACTACTGTCGCAATAATCTGAATTTCATTTTTGAATTCTTTAGGAAATAAAGGACGAATTGGTCTATCAATTAATCGGCTAGTTAGGGTTTCTTTTTCTGAAGGTCGACCTTCACGTTTAAAAAACCCACCAGGAATCTTGCCAGCAGCATATGTTTTTTCCTGATAATCAACAGTCAGCGGAAAGAAATCCTGTCCTTCTTTCGCATCTTTTTTAGCAACACATGTGACTAACACGATCGTGTCACCCATGCTGACTAAAACTGCACCGGATGCCTGGCGTGCTATACGTCCTGTTTCCAAGGTGACTTGATGATTACCAAATTTAAATTCTTTTTTGACCACGTTCATGAGGGCTTCCTGTTATCGCTATTTCTTTTTTATTTATCTGACTTTTGGGGATATTAAAAATACTAAAACCCGCCATGGCGGGTTAAACAGTAATTCTGAATACATCTACGTATGAATAATTATTTACGTAAACCAAGACGACTGATCAAATCGCGATAGCGATTAAGATCTTTGCTTTTTAGATAGTCTAGTAGTTTTCTTCTTTGATTGACCATTCTCAACAAACCTTGTCTAGAATGATGATCTTTGTTGTGAACTTTAAAATGGTTTGAAAGATCAGTAATACGTGAAGTTAATAATGCAACCTGTACTTCAGGTGAACCTGTGTCGCTTGCTCCACGTTGATAGTCTTTAACTATCCCAGATTTCTGTTCATGACTTAATGCCATTTCTTTCTTACTCCTGGCTAACTCTTCAATAAATTTGCCGCGTATTGTAACCGCGCATACCCACTCTCACAAGTCGAACATAACAATATTCTAAACTCCGCTAAAAATAGAAAAAATTAAATAATAATCAATCGCTTAGGCGCTATCCGACCATCCTTTAGAACAGTGCCAATTCCAATAAACTCACCAGAATCGCTATAAATTCGTAATCTGCCACTTTCTGGCGCATTTAAAACAGATATTGCCTGACCATGACATAAAGACTGTAATGCTTCGCCAGCACATTCTACTTTAGGCAAATCAAACAATGCCATATCCATTGGCAGAAGCAAACTATCTAGTGCTTCAACGTCATCCTCTTCAGCCAATTCTTCCAGTTTTTCCAATGAAATCATTTGTCCACTTATAAATGGACCTGAATCCAGACGTCGCAATGTCAACACATGTGCTCCGCAACCAAGTTTTTCGCCTATATCCTGCACAAGAGTTCTTATATAGGTCCCTTTTGAACAATTCACCTTAATCTTAAAACCGGTTTCACTTTGTAACAGGAGCTCAATCTCATGTATTTTCACTGGTCTTGGTTCGCGTTCCACTTCAATACCTTGATATGCAAGCTTATGTAAACGTTGTCCATTGTGCTTTAACGCAGAAAACATTGGCGGGATTTGTTTAATATCACCTTTAAATTCAGCTAGCACTTCTTCTAGCCAGGCTTGAGAAATTATATTGACCTCTCGTTGCTGCAAAACTTCCCCTGCCGCATCACCCGTATTTGTCGTTATACCTAAACGCACCTCGGTAATGTATGTTTTGTCTGCGTTAAGCAAATAAGAAGAGATTTTTGTTGCTTCACCTAAACAGATTGGCAATAAACCACTGGCTGGAACATCAAGATTACCTGTGTGACCGGCCTTGTTAGCGTTAAATAATCGTTTTACTTTTTGTAAGGCTTGATTGGAACTGATACCAACAGGTTTATCCAGAATAAGAATACCGTTAATTTGACGGCCTTTACGCTTTCGCCCCATTATTCACTAGAGTTATTTTTATCGGACACAGAATCAATGATAGAGCCAAGTCTATCCGCACGTTCAATTGATTCATCATAGACAAAACGAATAGCAGGGACTCCTTTTGATGTCATGATGCTGGAGATTTCATGACGAAAGTAACCCGCTTCCTCATTGAGCTGTTTGATTAACTCAGTTGTTGGAAATTTTTCTGCAAAAATTGTGATATAGACTTTAGCATTTTTCAGATCAGGACTAACATCTACTTCAGACACAGTAATCATGCCGTAATGTTGCATGGGAAATTTTTTCTGAATTAGAACAGCGAGTTCTTCTTTTACAAATTGAGAAATCCGCTGATTACGACCGAATTCTTTCGGCATCACTCAATATTTCGTTCAACACTTATTCGTTCAAAGACCTCAATCTGGTCGCCAACACGAACATCATTGTAATTTTTAACGCCAATACCGCAATCCATACCTGATTTCACTTCACTGACATCATCTTTAAAACGTCGTAATGATTCGAGTTCGCCTTCATAGATAACAACATTATCTCTGAGTACACGAATCGGATTATTGCGTTTGATATGACCTGTTGTCACCATACAACCAGCAATATCTCCAAATTTTGGAGAGCGGAAAATATCCCTGACCTCAGCTACACCAATGATCTGTTCGCGAATTTCAGGAGATAATAAGCCGCTAAGTGCAGCTTTCACATCATCGATAACATCATAAATAATACTGTAGTAACGCAGATCTATGCCTTCAGCATCAACCAGTTTTCTTGCGCTGGCATCCGCACGTACATTAAAACCAATCACAATCCCCGAAGATGCCATTGCCAGATTAATATCACTTTCTGTAATGCCGCCTACAGCACTACTTATAACATTTACTCTGACTTCTTCATTACTTAAACGAGTTAAAGCATCAACCAATGCTTCTGATGACCCTTGTACATCAGCTTTTATCAATAAATTAAGCGTAACAACTTCGCCTTCCTGCATTTGCGACATAACATTTTCCAGCTTTGTTGCATGTTTATTAGCCATCTTGGTTTCACGATATTTACCCTGTCTGAATAAAGCAATTTCTCGCGCTTTCTTTTCATCAGTTACTACGATCATTTCATCACCAGCATTTGGGGTGGCGGAAAGACCCAATACTTCTACAGGCGTAGATGGGCCAGCACTGGTTATTTCTGCACCAGTGTCATCAATCATCGCACGTACACGTCCAAATTCATGACCACTAAGGATGAAATCACCTTTATTCAATTTACCTGATTGAACAAGAATACTTGCAACCGGTCCACGCCCCTTATCCAGTCTGGACTCTATAACTGTGCCGATAGCCGGACCCTCTTCTGAAGCAGTTAACTCAAGTATTTCCGTTGTTAATAAAATACTTTCAAGAAGCTTATCAACACCTTCGCCTGTTTTAGCAGAGACATTGACGAACATCGTATCACCACCCCAGTCTTCAGGAATGACTTCATGTTTTGATAATTCCTGTTTGACACGATCTGGATCAGCGCTCTCTTTATCAATCTTATTGACCGCAATAATAATAGGTACATTTCCTGCCTTAGCATGTTTAATAGCTTCCTCTGTCTGAGGCATAACACCATCATCAGCGGCAACTACCACCACAACCAGATCAGTGACTTTTGCACCACGAGCGCGCATTGCTGTAAATGCTTCATGACCAGGAGTATCAAGAAATGCAATCGTACCATTATCAGTATCAACACGATATGCACCAATATGCTGTGTTATACCGCCTGCTTCTCCAGCCGCTACCTTTGTTCGTCTGATATAATCGAGCAAAGAAGTCTTGCCATGATCAACATGCCCCATAATCGTGACCACTGGTGCACGATTGACCTGTTCGCCTTCCTGTTGCGCAGCCTGAATCATTTCTTCTTCAAGCGCATTTTCTTTCAGCATCTTGGGTTTATGCCCCATTTCTTCAACAACGATTGAAGCGGTTTCCTGGTCAATAGTCTGATTAATTGTCACCATAGTGCCGAGCCCCATTAAGACTTTTACAACTTCAGAGCCTTTTATTGACATCTTTTGCGCCAGATCAGATACGGTAATACTTTCAGGGATATCAATTTCCTTAACGACCGGTGCCGTTGGTTTTTCAAAACCATGTTGATTGCTCTTAACGGTTTGAACAACCGCTCTAGTTTTTGGCTTTTTTCGTCTACGACCGGCACCTTTAGTTGCTACGTGGAGCTCTTCTCTGCCGTGACGTTTTTCATCTCGTTCTTCATCACGAGATTTGGCTTTTTTATCCGCTAGTTTAACCACTTTTTCAGGGCTTACCGCTGTCTCGTCTCTGACTGGAACAACTACAGTTGTTTGCTGGTCAGCCGCAGTTTCTTCAATTCTCTTTTGTGATTCTTCCGCAGCTTTAGCTGCTTCCTCTTCTTCCTTAATTCGTTTTGATTCTTCCTCTGCTTCTGCCTGTTTACGCAATTCTTCTGCCGCTTTAGCCGCTTCTTCTTGTTCGCGCTTGGCTTCCTCTTCTTTCTTTATAGTTTCTTCCAGATCACCACGCTTGGCATAAGTGCGACGTTTTCTAAATTCAATACTGACTGTTTTTGAAGTTTGTTTGCTGCGTCCCTGACCACTTACAGGTACTTTTAGCTCACTAACTGTTTTTCGACGAAGAGTAATTTTTTTTGGCTCAACATCTGCATTTTTACCATGTTTTTGACGAAGAAATGCCAGCAATGTTGTCTTTTCTGGATCCGTTATTTTGTCATCCCCACCTTTTTCAGGTAGCCCAGCTTCCACGAGCTGTTCACATAAACGCTCTACCGGAATACCAATATCGGTTGCAAATTCACTGACAGTTGTATCTGGCATAGAAACCTCTTCCTTAACTACTTTCGTTTAATTCTTCAAACCATGGCTTTCTTGCAGTCATGATTAATTCGCCTGCACGATCTTTATCCATACCAGCAATATCTAACAATTCATCTACCGATTGCTCAGCAAGATCTTCCATTGTAACGACACCCACTGATGCGAGTTCATAGGCAAGTGTTTCGTCCATTCCTTCCATCGTTAATAAATCTTCGGCAGGTTTCACATCACCTAATTTTTCTTCTTTTGCAATCGCATTCGTCAACAAGACATCACGCGCTCTATCTCTTAGGGCATTAATCAATTCTTCATCGAATTCGTCAATAGCTAGCATCTCTTTTTCCGGCACATAAGCAACTTCTTCAATACTGGAGAAACCCTCCTGTGCAAGAATCAGGGCAATCTCTTCATCTACATCCAGTTTTTCCATAAACATGGCCTGTAAAGCTTCCGCTTCAACATCACTTTTTTCTTCTGCCTGCTCAACAGACATTACATTTAATTCCCAACCGGTTAATTCACTCGCCAATTTTACGTTTTGACCACCGCGACCAATCGCTTGAGACAGATTTTCTTCTGCTACAGCAACATCCATTACGTTTTCGTCTTCATCAACCATAATAGAAGCGACTTCCGCAGGTGCCATTGCATTAATAACGAATTGCGCAGGGTTTTCGTCCCATAGAATAATATCGACACGTTCACCACCAAGCTCATTAGAAACGGCTTGCACACGCGAACCACGCATACCAACACAGGCGCCGATAGGGTCAATTCTGGGATCATTTGTTTTCACAGCAATCTTGGCTCGCTGCCCTGGATCACGTGCTCCATTAATAATATCGATCATGCCTTCATTTATTTCAGGCACTTCGATTTTGAATAATTCAATTAATAATTCCGGAGCTATTCGGCTAAGAAATAATTGGGGACCTCGCGTGACTTCTTCACGTACTTCTTTTAAATAAGCACGAACTCTATCACCTGCACGAATCGCTTCGCGAGGAATCAATTCCTCACGAGGAATAAATGCTTCAGCATTGTTACCCAAATCAATAATGGCGCCACTTCGTTCCATGCGTTTAACTGTACCGCTGACCATTTCACCCAGTTTGTCAGCATAGGCATCAAAGACCTGAGCACGCTCGGCTTCGCGTACTTTTTGCACAATAACCTGTTTTGCTGCCTGTGCTGCTATACGACCAAATTCTACTGAAGGCATAGGCTCTTCAATAAAATCGCCAACTTCAATATCCGATTGTTTGTCTTTGGCATCAGAAAGTTTGATCTGTCGAGAAGGGACTTCTAGTGATTCAGGCTCATCATCTACGACTTCCCATTGACGAAAGGTATCGTAATCGCCAGTCTGACGATCAATAGAAACACGAGCCTCAATGTCTTCACGATTTCTTTTTTTCGTTGCGCTCGCCAAAGCAGCTTCTATGGCTTCAAAAATAATATTTTTAGCAACACCTTTTTCGTTACAAACGACATCTACAACCATTAAAATTTCTTTATTCATGAGTCTTTATTACCATCAATCAAAAATCTGGAACCAATTTAGCCCTTTCAATCATATCGAAAGGAATTTCATAATCTCCCTTATCAATCGACATGAAAATATGTTCATTTTCTACTTTTACTAACTTGCCTTTAAAACGCCTTCTGCCATCCAGTTTTGCATATAATCTGCAGTTCACATTTTGACCAACAAAGCACTCAAATTGAGCCAATGTAAATATTGGTCTATCTAAACCAGGTGAAGAAACTTCTAGGTCATAATGCCCTTGAATAGGATCTTCAACATCTAGTAATCCTGTTAATTGCTGGCTTACCAAAACACAATCATCAATAGTAATACCCGCATCTTTATCGATATAAACTCGCAGGGTTGTAGTATTGCCATTACTCAGCATTTCCACGCCAACCAGCTCAAATCCTAGTGCCGAAATTTCCGACTCGAATGAATCAACAAGTACCTGATTTTGTTTTTGCATAGTCCAATAATAAAAAAATGGGCCCGAAGCCCATTTTGTATATGACACAAAATTTGCAGTAATTATAGTCAGTGGCTGCAAAACTTCAATCCAACGACAGTATATTAATCACTGCTTCGGTAACGCTAAAATAATTAAGCCCCTAAAGTGGGGCCTAATTATTACTGAGAAACATTTCTATTTATTAAGTATATAAATATTTTGGTAGCGGGGGCAGGATTTGAACCTGCGACCTTCGGGTTATGAGCCCGACGAGCTGCCAGACTGCTCCACCCCGCAACTATTCTAAAGCTTTTCAGCCTATGTGGTCGTATGGCGACCCTCAATTTCGGCGCATACTACAGGGCAAGCTTATGATTTTCAAGCCAGAGTTATCTAATAATTAATTATTTAACTCTCAATATTATATTTAACCCTCAATATTTTTGCCTATTGGCAGGCTTTTTTTGCACCACAATTAAGAAGACTTTCATCATAATATCCAGCACAGCGTTCACCGTAATTAGGACATCAAGCAATTACCTATAAATACCATTATTTCAATTGATATAAGTCACGCACAATTAATTTCTACTGATAATAATGACAATATGAGGAATCCCTTTTAGTAACATGCATATTACCTGTATACAGATAGCGTAAGCCATTTCGCGTGGCGAGATCACGCTTAATTCGTAGAATCTTAAATGATGAATTTTCAATCAGAGAAAAACCCGAACTTATGAATGTCCCGTCCAAATTAAATTGGAGGATGAAATACCAAGTAAACTTTATATTGCAGTTGCAGAATTTTTTGCCTTTGCCACTATTCAAAAAGGCAAATTATCGGAAAATTTTAGCTAGTAAGTTTTTGCTTCTTTAGGGCCTCTTTTGCTTTTTCATACTCACCCGTTTTTTCATAAGCCTTAGCCATTAGGCCCCAGTTAGATGAGAGTAAGTCTTTATCATTTGTTAATGCATTGGACTTTCTGGCCAACTCAATTGCCTGTTGCCATTGCTGCTGTTGTAGACGAATACTTGCGAACAGATTCCATAAACCTGCATTAGTTGGTTCAATCCTCAAGCCTCTTTCAATGATTGCCACTGCCTGTTCAGTATTCCCAGAAATAGCCTGCTTATTAGCATCGTTTATTAATGATGCAATCACAGTTGATTCTACTTGGCGTACGGATTTTGACTCTGCAGTGGGAATATTATGCTCTTCTACAAAAATCAATGCTTCAGATCGTTGGACTGGTTGAGCACATGCGTTTAATAATAATATGAACAAGCTCGGATAGATTAAATTTTTCATAAGATGATAGTTAGTTTAAAAACAGTTTATAGATAAAGGAATATTTTTATCAATAAAAGGATAACGTGTTTTCTGACGGCAACTTTCCGGTGGATTAGATAAATCAGGTGATTGTTGCCATTTAATATTCTCTGGTTCCAGTAACAATAATGGCGTTGGCTTTAATTCTTTCATTATATCTGACCAAACCTGCATAGCACCAGTTGCACCAGTTAATTTTGTCGTTTTATTATCATCTCGTCCAACCCATACAATACCTAATAAACGATCCCCGAATCCGGCAAACCAAGTATCACGTAAATCGTTAGTCGTACCCGTTTTACCGGCAAGTGGCATTAACGACGGTAATGCACTTTTTAAACTTTTTGCTGTTCCCTGTTCTACTACCTGACTCAATAAGTACTTCATCAAAAACACTGTTTCTGTTTTGATAAATTCTTTCACCTTCAAATCATAGCGCTTCAATGCATTACCTTCTCGGTCAAATACTGCTCTAACCGTTTTTAACGGCACCTGCAATCCATCACTGGCAATCGTCTGGTACATTTGTGCTGTTTGATAAGGTGATAATTCCAATGAGCCTAGTAATAATGATGGTAATGCGCGAATATGCTCTTCAACGCCAAGATTTTTAAGTTGATTAATAACCTTATCCAAACCCAGCGACATACCTAGTCTGACTGTTGATTGATTATAGGAACGGGTAAATGCCCTTAGTAATGGCACCTTACCGTAAGATTGTTTACTATAATTTTGCGGTGACCAGACCTTTCCATCTAGTTGCTTGATGCTGACCTGGGAATCATCTAGTAAAGACAGCACATTATATGTCTCAGAATTATCTAGAGCGGCGAGATAAACCGCTGGCTTAATTAATGAACCGATAGGTCTTCGGGCATCAAGGGCACGATTAAATGCATTATGTTTCGGATCCCTATCACCCAATAATGCCAGTATTTCACCGTCATGATGGCTAACAATCACTACAGCTGTCTCAAGTGTACTTTCTTTAAATCCGGCTCTTTTATCTAATCGAGACATACTTCGTTTAACGCTAGCCTCAACTAAGTCCTGCATATCAGTCTGTAATGTCGTATGAATAATCAGACCTTCATTACGCAGATCCTGTTCCTGATAATCACGGCGTAAATGACGACGAACCAAATCAATAAATGCCGGATATCTAGCACTACTCCAATCAGGTTTGGCAGTCACCTGTAATGATCGTTTTAATGCTGTTTGGAATTGATTTTCATTAATAAAACCCATATCACGCATTGATTGCAGCACAATATTACGTCGATCAAACGCTCTTTCCACATGTCGTCGCGGATTATAATAAGATGCACCTTTAACCATACCTACCAATAATGCAATCTGTTCGATATTCAGTTCCTGTAACGGTCGTCCATAGTAAAACTCTGCAGCTGTACCAAAACCATGTATTGCCTTTACACCATTTTGCCCCAGAAATACCTCATTTACATAAGCAGCAAGGATATTTTCTTTTGAATAGTGATGATCGAGCATCAAAGCCATCAACATTTCATTTAGTTTTCGTTGCAATGTGCGCTCTCTGCTGAGAAACATATTTTTGATTAATTGTTGTGTTAAGGTGCTTCCACCCTGAGTAATCTTGCCTCGTATCAGATTCATATATGTTGATCGCAAAATACCCATAGGATCAACACCGTGATGCTCAAAGAAGCGTCGATCTTCAATTGCAATCAATGCATCTATTAATGTTTGCGGTATTTGATCAGTCTCG
>Ga0222715_10003768_pt1 | contig 13407 bp, 17 predicted proteins | sample C33_9DmetaG_FD_165056 | JGI IMG/M metagenome (GOLD analysis project Ga0222715, IMG submission 165056) | Estuarine water microbial communities from San Francisco Bay, California, United States - C33_9D | ecosystem: Environmental > Aquatic > Marine > Unclassified | place: USA: California...
AAAAATTATTATTATATGGAAGTTTAAAAGAGGATTTTAACACTTTGGCTAAGGAATATATCGGGGCTATCCACGTTTCAGCTACGCAAGAATTACACCGAATCATAACAAAACAGCAAGAAAAAATAAATGAATTAGAAGAGAAATTAAATAATGTATTAATGTATTTGGAAAAGTAAATAAATTATTTTGGAATATAAATATCATAATATTCTTTATCTTTAATGTTTTGTAACCAAAATGCATCATCTTCATCGCTCCATTTACAATTTTTACTTAAATTAACTTCTACTAATAAAGGCTGTAAATTAGTATAATTACAACAACTTAAAAACTCTTCTTCATCATCAAGATTAAAAGAATTAACGGGTTTGATATGGTCTATATGAATATTATCCCAATTCATATCAATCTCACTAAATTGATTAAATAAATCCATCTTTTTTTTGAAATATTCAATAAAATATTCAGCACTACAACCGAGATATTCAATAGAAGGTTTTGTTTTTTCTAAATTAGATAATTTAAGACATCTTTTGATTGCCCCTCTTTGTAAATTGACTAAATATAATTGTAGATTACAATCACGACATTCTTTTTTTCTTTTATCATGATGACAAAATGAACCACCTTTGCAATCACGACAATCTGTTTTTCTTTTATCATGAGGACAAAATGAAGACCCATTACAATCGCGACATCTTGATTTTCTTTTATCATGAGGACAAAATGAACTACCTTTACAATCGCGACATTTTGATTTTTCTCTATTATGCTCACATTTATTTTTATCTTTAATTGCCTTATCATATGTTCTACATTTTCTACAAGTTTTATATTGTAATCCTGAACTTTTAATATCAGTCTCGTCAGGTTTCCAATATGATTTACATGAATTACATTTAGGATTTTTTGTTTCTTCCATTCTTTATTATACTTTATTATTCTTTATATTCTTATATCAATTTTTTATTATTATAACATAAAAATAAATTATTAGTCCTTATCTAAAATCTTATACTTACCTGCATTCAAGTCATCGTAGGTTTTTAAAACCGTAGCTTCGTTTTTTTCATTGTTAATATATTGATTATTGTTGTACCTAGCTAACCGTTCTACAAATCTTTCGCTTTCATTACTGCTATGAAATCTTTGCATCCTTAATATTTCGGCAGAACCTAATATTTTATAATGATTTGAAAATTTCTTATATATATCATTCGAATATCCCATCTTTATTTTGTTATCATATTTAATAACATATGTATATGATTTATTTTTAAACTCGTCTTTCTTTGTATTCATAATAAAATGTTCAATAAATCTGTATGGGATTCTTCTTAACAAGGATGCATTATTCATTTATTATAACATAAGAAAATAATTTGAGTACATAATCGTTATTTTTTCTTGAATTTCAAAAAGTTAATGGATTTTATATTTTTAATTAATTATGTACTCTTTTTATAGATAGGATGAAGAATGATAGGTACTATTTAGAACAAACCCCAAGGAGTTTAGCGAAGAAGATTATTGATAGTATAGAATGGAAACAAAACGAAAATGTAGCTGAACCATTCCGTGGTGAGGGAAGTATCTACGACCAATTACCTGATTATGTTAATAAGACTTATGCTGAAATTGAAGAAGATATAGATTTCAGAGATATTAGTTACGATAATATAGATACCATTATTACAAATCCTCCTTATGATATTAGCGAAGGACCTAGAATTAGAAAGAATAACTTTTATAAAATTGTGTTATATTTCAGTACAACATCTGTTCCTAGAATTATATTATTATGTAGTCAAGTCTGTTTTAATTCTTTGACGCCACGGCGATTGCAGGAATTAAATAAAAATAACTTATTTATTAAAGATATAACAGTTTGTAACTGCCGTAAATGGTACGGCCGATATTACCTTTTAACATTCACAAGGGAGCCTAATTTGTTATTTAAATATTTTCTTGAAAACTTTGATTAATATTTATTGGTCTTTGACGTATTTGATTTTTTTTAGTTCTTTTAGCTTTTGTTTAAGATCTTTTAAATCTTCGTTTGTAATAGCGTTGCTGATATCCTCAACAATTTTATTCAAACGTTTTCTTTTGTATAGCTCAAAAAATCTTTGTTGATCGCTTTTAGATTGCATTATATTATATACTTATATGGCTATATGTTTATATGGTTTTTTGTTTTTAAAACAATCAAAGCATTTTTTATATTGAGGATTACATTTAACATCACATACATCGCATTTACCAACTCTACATTTATTACATCTATCAACTATTCTATTTTTATGTTCATTACTACAAATACTACAATTTCTTGCTGATGTAGGAATAAATGCTTTAATACAACAATTTCCTAGTACTAAAAGCTCAGTATTTTTATCATTAGTAATATAACAATTTTGAACTATGTAATGCCCACAAACACAGTGTGTTTCATGATCGGGTGTTTTTGTATTTTTAAACTTTAACTTCCAATAATTTAGATGCCTTCCACTATCACCACCTGAATATTTCCATGTTAATACATCTTTATCACACATTTTATATTTTTCAAGTAGGCCTTTCTTAAACATTTCATATTTAGGCATTATTATATACTTTATATAATTATATACTTATATCATTTTTTACATGTAAAGAGATGCAATAATAATAAATTTCGCAAACCTCGCAAACTTAAAAATTATCTTCGCAAACTTGTCATAAGGAAAAATGTAATTTCGCAAACTTGATAGACCGTTTTGGGAACTTTGCGAAGATTTCGCAAACTTTTTGAAGTTTTTTCAAATGAATTTTTTTTTTTTGTTTTTTATTTTGAACTTGCATCTCAAAAAACCGCAAAGTTAAAAAATTAAAAATCTGATAATAGTTTTAATAATAAAATTATGTTATTTATAGCATAATGATGTAAAAATAAGTTTGCGAACAGTTTGCGAAAGTTTGCGTAGTATACCAGAAAAGTCAGAAAAGTTAAATATCATCATCAGTATCTTCATCATCATCATCAGTATCATAATCATTAACGACAGGTAAGTTTTCATCATTTGAATTTCTGAATATTTCAACCCATTGTAAAATCATATTTTTATCAAAGAACAATTTTTTATTATGTGAATGTCCGTCAATAATTTGTGTGATACCTGTACCTTCTTGTGTAATATTATCAAGAAATTTGTCGTATTGATAAGCTGTATATTTATAATACTCACACATATCTTTATAATACCTATATAAAGTGCTATGTAATATTCTTGTAGTAAGTCGTCCTTTATATTTTTTCCAATAATATTTGTCATCACCAAGTAAGATAAAGTCATCACAAGTAATATGTGAGATAAACTTGATATAATTTTTAGCATTAACAGATTGTTGTTTTCTGTAAGCTTTTGTGATAGGTCTATTTTGTTGAAATTCCATAGGTGTCCAAGATGCATCAACTTCTTCACGAAGATATTTAATAAACAAACCAGCATTTTTTTTGTTTTTGATACAAGCATATAAATTGTTGAAATAATCTGTATTACCTTTTTTACACGAGGAACTTTCAAAAATAGCAAAGCGTCTGTCTTTATCATCAATATCAAGGATATCACGATTATTGGTAAGCATAATAGGATTAACAAAGTTTTTGTATGTACCAGCATCAATATTCTTTTTTTCAATAGTGAAAGTTGGTTCTGTAATAAGATTTTTAAAATCTTCCATATATTTTTTTACATCACCACTAGCTTCTTCAATAACTAAAAACATACATTTTGCAAGTATGCTATTAAATCTACCAAAAATTCTTTCAACTTTACGAGCAGTAGCAGTTAATTCGCACCCCATAACTTCATTCATAAAAAAAGTTGTAAATGTATTTCTACCAGTACCATGTTCTTTTGAATAAAAGACAAGACCTACTTGTGGTTTATTTTCAGGATCTTGAATAATTTTTGCAAACCATTTCAATACATATTGATAATGTTCTTCAACACCAGCACAATAAACTAATTTAATATGGTCTAAAATAGGCTGAATATTTAAATAATCATTATAATCAGTTATATCAACTTTATCAGCTTTAAAACCGGTAAATAAGTTTTTATAATATTTATTCATTTCATCAGGCATACCACTAGGTCTAAACACGATACCTTCAAAAGTTAATCTGTGAGGATCTTGTAACCAATCTTTATAAAAATGTTTTTTTTCATACGAATAAGTGACGTTACCTTTTTTATCTGTATTAGTTTTTCTTTTATTATAAAATAGATTAGCGGCTTGAAAAGAAACATCACTAGGTTTTAAATGTTGATTAATTTCAGCATTATCAAGATTTTCAGTAATTACTCTTGGAATAAAAGGTGTCCTGTAAATAAAAACAGGGTTATTAATAATACTATATTCTTTTTCAAAATCAGCTTTTAATTCATAATAAGATGGTACAATATTTAATTTGTAATATAATGGGTCATCTTCTTTCAACCTTTCAAGTAATCTTTTATATCCAACTTTATTAGTTCTATCACTTCCCATAAGAGAATATATTTTCTTTTTATTATCTTTTTCATTATAAGAATTAACATTTTTTCTTGAAAAAATATCACAAAGTTCTAAAATATTTTTATCTTCCCATTCGTATTTTTCACCAATATTAATAATACAGAGAATAATTTCTAACCAATCATTATAATCACCTGCGCGTTCATTAGATAAAGCTTTGACATGTTTTTTAACAATATTATAAAATGCGTCTGATTTTCTTGCATTTCTTTCTTCTTCATCGTCATCATCTTCTTCATCTGCATTTTCAATCTTTTTAATTAAATCTTTATTTTTTTCACAATAATCATTAATTTGTTGTAATAATTTTTCACCATTTTTTTGTTCCAAGTATTTCAAAGACCAGTCTTCAAAATCATCTTCAATATAGGAAGCACAACATTTAAAAACATCACAACCAACAGGTGTTAATATAGGAGCATCACAATCTACTTTTTTAGATGTGTAAGGTAAGAATAAGATTTTATTTTTATCATAAATAGATAAATCATAAATAGGTTTTTTATCCAATTGATATTTTTTAATTAAATCTTTAATAATATAACTAAATATTTTAACATCATCAACATAGAACCTGTATGAATATTTTACTCCTCTTTTAGTATCACGGGCACCACGTTTAGCATAATAAATATCTTTGTTGGGAAATATCATATTAATATCTGATTTTACTTCATCAACGTTAATATCGTCATTATAAGCATCAACGTCAAAAACCGGTTTTATAAATTGTAAATTTTCACCAATTACCTCACAAGCGTTAGGGTATTGTTTGATATAAAGCATCAAATCATCATGATTATTACATTCATATTTAAAACTTCGGTCATTATACTTTGTTATTAAAACTGAGGATTTCATTATACTATTATACGCCATTATTATTTTAATCAGCGAGTTTTATTATATACTTATATCATTTAATTCTTATATACTTTATAAAAATAAATTAGTTAGAAACTGATGACATTTTCTCTTTTCTTTTTCTATATGTATCACGTGAACGCTGTTTTAATATTTCAGCAAAATCAGGGTCATTTTTGTAACGATTTTTCTTGTATAGTTTAATACGTTCTTTTTCATTTGCATAAAACTCTTGATTTTCTCTAATTTTATTATTATAATAATTTTTAGAATTTTCTCTTTTTCTTTCCTGTAATGATTTGCTTTCCATTATAATTATATAATTATAATAATAATAATAATATTTTCTTATATACTTGAATAATTCGTAAAAATACAACTTATTTTTTTAAATACCATTAATAACAATGGATAAAAAAATGGATAAAAGAGAAGCATGGCATATATCAAAAACGGAAATAAAATGTGGTAAATGCAAGAAGACTTATACACCAGATAAAAATGATATATCCACCAAAAACCCCAATTATTATTATAAAACCTGTTCAATTTGTAGATGGAAAATGAAAGAATATTTACATTCTAAAACACATCTACATTATAGCAACTATCAGCCTAGTTTATTTCAATAATAAAAATGAGTACATAATTTATAAAAAAGTATAAAATATAAAAAGTTTATAAAATCTCTAAAAAAATAAAATTATGTACTCATTTTTAATACTTCTTTAAATTAAACTTTTTAATATAATCATTATAACTGGCGGATAAAGAGGGCTTATTCCATAAAATCCAGCGACTTAATGACCCTGCTGTCATGTAATCATTCCAATTTTCATTAGCAGAATGACGAGCTATATATCTTTGTTTTCTTTGTTTTCTTTCTTCATCTTTATGTTTTGTGAAATCGCTCATACCAGCAGAACCAAAATGTGTTGTTTTTATCTTGCTACGTTTTTCATCATAAAAAATAGCAGTATATTTTTTACCATCAACTTTTGATTTTAATAATTGAATATATGTCATTTCTAATATATAAAAACAAATTATTTTTTCTTTTTAACAAAATGATTATTTTTGTATCCCATGTTACGTTGTTTCTTTCTTTTATGCATGCTCCTAATAATGTACCAAGATAATTAATCATTTCTTCTTATATAATTCCATCATTTCTCTTTTAAATTTGAGCCGTTTGATTTCATCGGGATTCAACTCATCGCCCTTTGGTTGCGCGTCGAGTGGTTTTTTAACAGATAATTTTATATCATTTTTTTTGATAGTATATAATAGTGAAGACCTTGGTTTAGCTAGAAATGAAGTCCAAGGATTATCCCCTTTGTAATTTTTCCTATAATAATGCATTAAAGCTAACCCAAGATTTTCATCATCTAGAACATCAAGATATTTATATTTGTTATCATCACCACCAGCAGCACCCATGGGAGCAGGAGCAGGATTAGCTTTTTTAGGAGGAGCTTTTTTAGCAGGAGCTTTTTTAGCAGGCTCTTTTTTAGCAGGCTCTTTTATATCAACACCCGCTTTTGCTTGCTCTTTTTTAACCAAAGCTCTTTTGACAACAGCGCTTATTTTTTCACCTGCTTTTTTATTTTTAGACGCAGATTGTTCTACCTCTGTGCGTCGTATTGCAACTCTTAATTTTGATGAAGCCTCTTTAACATTTTTTATTGCTTTTTGCTTTACAGCTCTTTTAGCGGCAGCTTTAATTATCCCTTCTGCTTTAATTTCACCCTCAATATCGTCAGCTAAATTGACTAATCTTTTACCTAATTTAGTATCAGTTCTTACAGCCCTATTAGTAAGAGGATTTATAATACACACCATTCTATATAATGTAAATATTTTATTTAAACTAAACAACCTCGCTAATCGTTCCAATATTACTCATTATAATTTCTTTACTACTTCTATCTATTAATCCCGAACCCCCATTGAGTTGCAAGGGTAAAGTTTTACCCTTCATAATTTTCCTAACTTCTAATTTATATCTTTTTGGAATGTCTCTGAACTCACATCCCATAACGAAAGTATCATATTTATCAGTTAAATTATTTACCATATTCCTATCAATTTCATCGGGTTCTAAACCTTCAATTTGATGTGCCAATAATAAAAAATTATTACTTAATGATTTAAATATTTCTACTTTTTCTGCTACTTTTAACTGATTCTGATAAGACATTAATAATACTGATAATCCATTTACGATTACATTAGGTATTTTCATAGTTCCTTTATTATCATCAAAACTGTTTAAAATACACATTACAGAGCCAGTTAATATAAGCGGAATTTGAAAAATAGTTTTTATTAATCCCCAGTATTCATTAGCTCGGTTTGATAATATCGCCATCGCCTCGCATTTATCTAATAACTGCTGGATTCTTATGTTATTATCCATATCTATTTATAATCAATATAATATTAATAATTAAAAAAGCCCAAATGCATCGGCGTGGGTTGCATTGGTTCTGGTTCAGGTTCTACTTGTTTTTTAGCAGTCTTAACAACGGGTTTTGTTTTAGGTTTGTTTTCAATCACCTCAATCACTTCATCACTACTATCGCTCTCGTATATAATTTTCTTTATAATTTTCTTTTTTGGTTTTTTGCGTCGCACTTCTATTATCTCCTCAGTAATAATATCATCAATATTATCAACATCATTATTTTTTTTATCATCAATATTTAATTCAAGTGTTTTTTTTGCAATTTTTTGTTTAGTTTTTTTAGCTGGTTTAACCGGTTTAACTGGCTCTTCTACTGGCTCTACCGGCTCTTCAACCGGCTCTTCAACCGGCTCTTCAACTGGCTCAACTGGCACTTCTACTTTTTTTTTTCGTGTCTTTTTTACAGGTTCTTCTCCTGATGCTTTGCGTTCGGCTGCTTTGCGGGCCTTTGCTTGGCGCGCCAATTTAAGTAACTCAATTCTCTCTTCCTTGGACATAGCCATTATCTTCTATCTATAATTTATATAGAAAATAATTTATAGAAAAAATATTTATTCAACTTCTTTAATATCAACTAATTCTTTATCAGGGTTAATATTAATTTCATTATAATATTCTTCGGGGTAACTCAATGGGTGTTTAAAGGTACTACCGTCACTTAGCAAAATGATATCTTCATAAAACATTTCACTAGGAGTATTAATTACACCGGCATTAGCATATTCGGTATGAATTTTTTTCATTTCCTTAATTTCATCATCATTAAAGCATTTGTCAGTATATCCTTTTAATTGATTAATTGTTACACGTGCAGCAATATCAAGTAAAAATCGTTCATTTTCACTTAGCTTTTTACCTATAACAGAATCACCGCGATTAATCAGGTCATCATACATAGCTTTATCTTCGTCGCAATAATACGAGGGTAATTGAACTACTTTTTGAGGCATATTAAAATAATCTATCTATATAATAGTATAGATTTTAAAAATGAAAATAAAAACGATTAAAAATATAACGGATAAATTACGTAAACATACTAAATACGAACCACCACAGCCGAAAAATAAGGATTTACCGCCCACATTCAACATTTTATTAAGTTGCTCACCGAAAGGTGGAGGTAAAACATATAACGTAGTACAACTTTTAACAAATTATGAAAACTCTGGTTTTATTTCACAAGAAGGGAACGATGTAAGAATGAGAACTATTTGGGTAAGTGGTGGTACAGCAAATAGCAAACAAAATAGTATATTAGATACTTTAACATCACTAGACAAAGAGGACAGAATAGATATGGAAGATGATGTTGATGAACAGATGAGAATATTGTATGAGGATTTAAAGCAGGAACGGGATGATATAGAGGCATATAATATATACAGAAGAGTTTATGATAAATATATGAAATCTAGAACATTGACTAATTTAACTCTCGAAGAATTAACACTTTTAAAATTCAAAGATTTTATTGATCCAAATAAAGACCCAGAATGTCCCCGTGATTTAGATGGGAATATATTGTATCACCCTCGTATGGTATTTTTAGTACTTGATGATATGATTGGAAGCGATGGTTATGGTAATAATCGTAAAAACTTCTTAAACAGATTAGCTATTAAATCTAGACATGAAAGTGATGAACTCGTAGGACTTAATTTAATATTTATTGCACAATCGTTTAAAGCAATACCGGCCGTAATAAGAAAACAAACTGATATATTTGTATTACTAAAATCGGCTTCAAGGAGTTATATTATCGATGCTATTGCAGAAGAAACAGGATCCCATTTTCACCGCGATGAGATAGGAGAATATTATGATGAAATAATGAAAATACCTTATGGCAGTTTAATATTATCAATACATAAAAAAGAACAAGATACACATAGGGTTCGCTTAGGATGGAATAATATAATCGAAAGAAACCCAAAGTATTTAACTAATTAAAAATGAGTACATAATTTATAAAATCTCTAAAAATATAAAAAGTTTATAAAAATGGAAAATTGTAAAGATTATGTACTCATTTTATAATATTGTTAAATATTAGAATGATATATCCTTTTTACATTGATAAGCGTTTAAATTGTGAAACCAAAAATTATATTGATATTAAATTACCGTACCCCATTATAGCAGATGAAGATGAAAAGTTATATTTAGAAATAAAAGATATTCAATATGTAAATAATTTATACAATGTATCTCAATATTTACAAAATAATATAGTAAGCTTAATTAAAACGTATTATGTATATGATATTGTAAATATAACATCTAGCGCTGGTAATGAAATTAATATGGATTTATTAAATGAGTTTTATGATATGACATTACAAACCACGGATAAGCTAAAAGAAACTACAAATAATACTTTTGATGATAATAGTAAGATATATACAATGCAAAATACTAATTATAAATTGTATTATAAAGCCGACGACGACTATAATGTTATTTTGGAAGGTACAGACCCGTTTTATACTGGTGCTAGTTATAATAACATTTTCTTAAACGACCCCGCTGTTAAATTACAATTCAACGAATACCAAAATTATATAATAATTGAGAATAAAAATAATTATACAGATTTATTAAAAAAGGTGAGCTATGCTATTGATTATGATGGTAGTAGTAGCCTAACGTATAATGTAGCAATAGATTTAATAATTGATGGCAGCAACGACGGTGTAAATTATGAAAATATCGGCACACTCATTCCTAATATGAATAGAATTGATTTTGATATAGGTTCAGGTGCAATAAATAAAAATAAAATAGATATATTTTACAACACTTTAAATCCTTACAAGTATTATAAAATATATATCGTAACTAACATTGTTGAAGCTCAAACAACATTACAAAATGCTTTTAAATTGAACTACCTAGAATTAAATAAAGCCGAATATGAATTGCAAGCAACATCTCAATCACCTGTAACTCATAATATTACAATTCCAGACGGATTTTATCGTGTATCTAATTATATAACTACTTTAAATAATTTGTTGCAAAATCATAATATAAATCTCACACATAATAATATTACTAATAAAATTGAGGTATTAAACAACACAACAAACGAGCTATACTACAACAGCGTAGATGAAAACGCGGTTGTTCATTTATTTCTTGCAACAAAAAATCTTCAAATTAATTTTGGGTCTAATAAGAGTTCGTTTTTATTACCAAGAGGAGAAACATATATATTAGACGGGGGTATTAATCTAATTAACACACAAAAGATAATTTTAACAACTAATTTAGATCTTGAACATAGCAGTCATAATGAAATTATAGGTGGTAATGATTTAGCAACCGGTTTAGGGAACATAGTAACTTGGCTTAATAACGACATACCACCACTATCTTGTGTGAATTATTATAATTATGAAAAAACGAGATATAAGTTAAATAATACAAATATTAGTAATATTATATTATATATTTATAATGAGAAAAGCCAGCAGATAGCTCTTGATAATATGTTAATATCATTTGAAATTGTTAAAGAATAATCTTTTTATATTTCATACTTTGGTCTAATGAATGCCCCATTGCTATTGCGAGCATTTCTCTTGCGTTATTACTTATACTCAATCCATTAATATATGTAGCATAGCTCTTACGAATATAATTCAAATTTATTTTTTCCCCATATACTTTATTAAAAACTTTACCAACAATCTCACTAAGATATTTCTCATTATAAGGTAAAAATTTATCACCGCTTTTTAATTTATTTTTATATATATATTTTTTAATTATTTTACTTAATTCTTCTGGAATTTCATACTCTTGTTTACCAAATGTACGATTAGTCTTGTAATCTTGAAATATAAACTTAACAGGATTGTTGCGGTAAACTACTAGGTAATTATCTTTGTTATTTATTTTACCTGATTTATTAATAATATACATATTGGCATATTCTAATCTTCTTGGAGGCGAAAAAGTATAAATAGCATATATAACCCTTTCATTAACATCTAATTTTTCTGCATTATTTAATAAGGTATCATTTGAAAAATCTGTAATAATTTTATTAACATTTTCTTCGCTTATAAAATTATCATTTCTTTCTTTTTCATACTTATTATTTGATTCTATCATATATGAAGCATAATATTTATATAATTTGTTATATTTCACACTATCAGTATAAGAAAGTAATTTCACGATTGGTGTAATATATGTTTTGAATGTACTTTGGTTGGGAAAATCATTTTGCAATCTTTCAATAAACTTATAATCTAGATAAGGAATGTCATTTAATATATTATTTAATAAATTAATATCTTTGTCAATAAAAACATTTCTAATATTATGATTGAATATTTTATTTGTATATTTATAGTGCAATCTTTCAATTATTACTTGATACTGATTAATACTCTTATCGGACAAATAATAGTTTTGTTTATTATATGAAGGGGTAATATTAGTAGCTTTAATAATCTTATTCCGTTTATAATATGTATCCATTTAATAAAAACGGATATAATAATAAAGAATAAAAAACGCAAACTACGCAAACTTATAAAGGTTATTACGCAAAGATGTCGTAAGGAAAAATGAAATTACGCAAACTTGATAGAACGTTATGGGGACTTTGCGTAAATTACGCAAACTTTTTGAAGGTTTTTCAAGTTAATTTTTTTTACTTTTTATATATGAAACTTGTATCTCAAAAACTGCAAAGTTAAAAAATGAAAAGATTGAGATGTTTGTCAGGTTAAAATTTAAATCTAAATACGATATGAAATGATATGCAATGTGGTTTATTAGAATTAAAAAGAGAGTACATAATTAATAAAAAGTATTGAAAAAATAAAAGTTAATAAAATCTTTATAAAAATAAAATTATGTACTCAAAATATATTAGACCAGTGATGATATACATTCTAACTTGTGGATGATATTTAAACAAGAGATTTACAAAATTGAAAGTGGTTTTTTTTTGTATCGAAAACTTTGTCCCTAGGGGGTACTTTGTCCCTACTTTGTCCCTACATTTTTAGACTTTGTCCCTAAACCCTATTCTTATGATTATGGTGTATTATATATATATTATTATTATTATTATTATTAGAATTATTTATAAAGGGACAAAGAGACAAAGTATTAGTCTATATTGTTTTTAAAATAGGTAATATACAAATGTGTTTTGTATTCTGCAACATATATGCATTTTACATATATATATCTTTCAATCTGGATCTAATTATTTTAAGGGTAATAGTTTGTCCCATCGTCCCTATTCTAATAAAAAGAGAGTACATAATTAATAAAAAGTATTGAAAAAATAAAAGTTAATAAATAAGAGAAGATTAAGACGATTATGTACTCAAAATATATTAGGATTAAAAAAACATAAAAAAATGAATAATCGGCAAGGGGGGACCCTTAAAACATAGCTCTATTTTGCTAGTGCAGGACTGCTTCGCAGTCGGCCGAGCCTTATTTTACATCATTCTCATCTCTATTATAGCTATTATAGC
>Ga0222715_10003769_pt1 | contig 13405 bp, 19 predicted proteins | sample C33_9DmetaG_FD_165056 | JGI IMG/M metagenome (GOLD analysis project Ga0222715, IMG submission 165056) | Estuarine water microbial communities from San Francisco Bay, California, United States - C33_9D | ecosystem: Environmental > Aquatic > Marine > Unclassified | place: USA: California...
TTTTTATTTTTAGGATCTGCAAAATCGTCAGCAAGTTCATCATCTGATAGATATTTCATATCTAATTCATCAGCAAATTTTTGACCTTGAGGTGAACCTACTTTAGTACTACCTTTTACAGACTTTACTAATTTACGCATACCATCAATAGCTTTTTCTCTTTTGTTAGGATCTCTATCCTTAACACCAATAGCCATTGTACCTTCTTCCACTGATTCATTCGCTTGTCTTAAAGCATCTTTAACAATAGGATCATCTGCTAATCCACGTTTCATTGCTTCAATTTTCTTATAAGCTCCTGTCATATTACCACCCATATCAAGAGCAATCTTGACAGCAGCAGCAACTAATGCAGGTGGAAATTTGCTGCGATATTTTTCTCTAATTTCTTTAAAATTTTTCATAGTTATCCTACTTGTTTTGCGAGATCAGCATCAGCCTTTCCCCACGTTCCTGATGATTTAGTTACAAATGAATTGACTCTTGCCAATCCCCATTGGACTGCAGTTGTTCCAGGTCTATGTCCTGTTCTCCATGCTGCAACTCCTCTATTAAAAACTTTCTTTAATATACTTAAAGGCATACCAGATTTGTCAGCCTTTTTCTTTAATGCTGCATCTGTTCCTTTTTCTTCAACCATAATATCTTCAAAGGTTAAATGTTCTGCCATTTCACCAAACATTTGTTTAAATTTTTGTGTATGTTTAGATGGTTTAGTTTTAGCAGTTGCATCGCCTGGTGCAGGTTTATATGCTTTAGGATCATCATCATCCATTTTAGTTTGTTTTCTAAACTGAGCATCTCTTTTTTGTTTAGTTGATTTACCTAAACCTTTATGATAGATTGCTGGCTGTGATCCCTTTTTCTTACCAATGTCTGGATCTTCTTTTCCTTCCATTCTTTTTGGTTGGCCTGGTGTATCTTTGAGGTATCTCATTAATCCCTTAATAGTACCCCAGTCTCCTGCACCACCTTCTTCAAATAATTCAATAGCATCTAGCCAATATCGTTTTTTAAATGATTCGGCTTCAACCATTACATAATTTGTTCCACAAACAATTATTTCTCCTAATTCATTTGTTTCTTTTATTCTGACGATGTCTCCAACTTTAAATAGACTTCCTTCAATATAATCTTCTCTTGTTTCTGATACTGGAGGTAATTCTATATGTTTTCTAAAACTATGTGACTCTTTAAGTCCCATTCCTTTTCTTACAGCATTAAATAACTCTGTTGGACTAAAATTCGATGGGAGCCCTTTTGAAAATAAATTCAAATCATTTTGTTGAGCGGCGGCTCGCATCTTAGAAGCTGACATTCCAGTTGCTCCTTCTGCATCTGGATCTCGCTCCCCAGCACTTACTACATTTATTGCACCTTCGAAATTATAAAATCCGTGTCTTGCTTTCACACCATTATATTTGTTTAATAGTATATCAAACTCTTTTACTCTATCAGATCCAGCAACCATAGTTACTTTGGTGAATCCTTGATCGTAAAGTTTTACTACAACATCTAGTACGTTACGAACATCTTTATCAGCCATTATACTACGTGCATGCTTAGGAAACATTTTGCGTAAAAATTTGATTTTATCTTTAAATTCGAGAGGATTTGATTTAGGATCATTTGATTTTGATCCATAGATTCTATAAGGCCCTGAACGAGCTTGTGTTTTTAACTTATCAAAAAGTTTTTCATGACCAATCGTAGGAGGATTGAATCTTCCAAATACGAATGCGATTTCTTTTGTGTCTTCAGTTAAAAAATCACTGAATGATTTAATTGACATTTATATCCTCGGTTACCCATTAGCCTGGATTATCCCAGCCTTTTATAATATCAGGCGAGAAGTTATTAGTAGAAAATTCCATTCTATCTACTAACTTCACCGCACCACCTTCCATACGATCTATAGCCACAAAGCCTTCAACGCCGGTGACTCTAAATCCGGATTTTGTTTTAACAAAGGTGCCTATTTTTGACAACTTGTTTAGTTTATTTATAATAATTAATTTGCTATCAATCACTAAATTTTGCAAATCATATATACTTTTTAAGTTTTTTAAATTGCTTGAGCTAAAAAACTTTAATAGTTCATCTCTTTTAGTTATTTGTATATCTTTTCCAGCTTGAGATGTTCTTTTGTCTATTTGTTTTGCATAACGATCTGTAACAAATTGTATTAATCCTTTTGCATGTTTATTGGTGTCTGTTATTCTTTGGCCTTTTCTAACCATAAGGTTATTATAGACATTGAGTATGAGGTTTAGTTCTTTATTTGATTCTATTTCTTTTAATGTGCTTGATTGTATTTTCTGAAATATTTTTCCTGCTTCTGATAATTTTCTTGATATTAATAAGCTATCATCTTTTGTTAATGTTGCTGTACCTGATAAATCTTTTAATGTAGCATCATCCATCCAAACGTCTTTTGATGGTTTTAATTTAGTAACAATATCTTGACCAAATGATGCTGACATATTTTCAAAGCTTGATCCATTATATGTTGTATGCCATATAATACCAATCTTTGCTCTCATAATTTCTTTGGCTAACGCCAGGGAACTAGGAACAGCATAAGCAATGGTATTAGGATGAAAAACAATATGTTCAACTCCATTTATTTTCTCCTTTTTGAGATCCGATGAATCAAACATAAAGTCACCTTGAATGACTCCTTTAATACCTAAATCCTTTAAATGATCGAATGCTAATATGAGTTTTTTCTGTAAATCACCTGATGTATCTGCTTTAATATCATCATGGGATTTATAGACCTTTGGATCTTTATTGAATATACCTTTTTTTGCTACAAAGAATTTTCCATCCCTTGGATCTTCTCCAGCAAATACGGCGGGGGCTCCGTCCCACTTAACAGTAACATCTATAGGTGCTTTTGTGTTACCGCTCAACATATCCCGCAGAGATCTGAGTGCTAGGATAGCTTGGCGAGCCCCCTTAACTCCGCCGTCAAGGATAAGATCCTCAATATGTGTCATATGAGTATTTTTTCCTGCGGCTTCTGATAAGTAATTAGTTAATGATTTCATTAGATAAATGGTGTCTTTTTAGATGGTCTTGTTGATGTAAATACACCAACTCTCATGCTTTTAATTCCAAAATGATTCATATCGCTAGAATATCTTGCGTATAATATAGCCTTGTAATCATCAGTAGGTATAAAACCATTTTGAGCTGAATGTTTAGATTTAATCATATAAACTTTACCCTTTTTAACAAGATACATTTCGCCCTGATGAAACTCATCAACATTATTGAGGCCTGGTTTGCCACCATAGTCTATTCCATAAATTGATTTAAGTACTATGTTTTTTCCATCTCCATCTAGTTTAATATCTCTTTTTGCTGAATCACCGCTTTTCATTCCATTAGGATATAACTCTTTTAGTTTATTGATAAAATCATTTACTTGTTTACTTCTAGCAAATGCTCCACCTGTACCACGTTCTGTTAATCCACCATATTGTTGAAAATCATTTGATTTAGAGCCGGCTTTGTGCGATATCCAAGCTGTTTGTTCACCTTTATCATCAATTAAATAAAAGTCAGCTTTTGGAGTTCCTTTAGGTTGATCTACACCAGTAACTCTTACCATTCTACCACCAACCATCATATCCAATGCACCATCTTCAGCATCTTCCATTGCTTGCTCTAATCTTTTTCTAAATGAGGATAAGTACTTATCTTCAGCTGCTGTACCAAAGCCTATTCCTTTACCACCAAGTTCTGGTGTTTTATAAAAATCTCCGGGGTATAATACGGTTCCACCTGTAGTATTAAATGATGTAGTAAATCCAGGCTTCATAAATTCTTCTCTGTCGGGTGCTTTATCTTTAATTATAACATCACCTTTTGTTGTAAGAAATTCTTTTTTATTTTTAATTTTGTCTAGAAAAGTATCTAACCTATCTGTGTTTCCTTTGGCTATATACTTAGTCAAATCAGCATGCTTCAATATAGTAAATTGAATGCTTTCTACTACAAATGCTTTAAATCTTTTCATAGATATTTCCTGTAATATATCTATTTATACAGATTTAATCTTTGTCTTGAAAGAATTTATTTGGAACTATTTCATCGCCTACATAAGATATAACTTTTGCATCATGTAATCTATCAAGCATAAACTCTGCGCCTAATTTAAGACCTATTCGATATGCTTGATAAGATGAACCCACCATACAAATAATAAAGACTATTGCTTCAATAATCATATAAACTTACGAGTAATTTCAGTTCTAAAACCTTGTTTTCTCATACCTATTTCAAATTTTATTGCACTTTTAAGCGAATCAAATAAATATTCTGCCACCCAACTTGAATTGGTTGGCAATGGTTGTTTTGCTTTAACTTCGTAAGCTACTTTTTTATCTTTGATAGACATATACATCCCATCTTTCTGCTTTACCGAGTGGTAAAGATTGATCATAAGCTCTTGGATGACGACCTTCTGCTCTTGCAATTGAAGCTCTTGGTCCTCTACCTTGGCATTTTACACGATATCTAGGTAATTTTTTGGGTTCTATATTACTATATCCATTTTCAAATCTATACCTAGACCATTTTTCTATATCAGCATTTTCGCTGTTAATTACTTTGACTACTTTACGAACTGTTTCCAATTCTAGCATATCTCCTGCACTTTCAACGTGGGCAGTCATCACGTAATTTTCAGATCCTCTCATTATAATTCCTCTATTTGTTTTAAAATTGTTTCAACTTCATCTTCTGTAAGATGTCCTATTACATCATCAGTAATTGGAGTACCATAACAAAGCTCACCACCTTGTAATACAGCCAATTCCCAAAGATTATTTTTGAATCCATAAGATCCTTGATGTCTAATAACTGAAGCACCATACCCGTTACTAAACTCATAGGTCTTTTGAATTCCACCATTCATTTCATTTACCTCTGTTGGTATAAACATTAATGACTCCTTAATTGTCCGTTTTTAAATACACCTTCAAAGAAGTATTGATTAAACCAATCTTCAATATCTTGATCAGCATATCTACCTGTGTTAGAATTAAGTGGTGTATTTCTTAACCACATGCTAGTCCAAGCTAGTGATGTATTTCTATCATTGACTGGTTTAGTTGTTAAGAGATCAAACTCGTGAGGAGTAATCTCTACTTCTTCTGGTATTGTTGTAGCAATATGTTCGAATTTTACTGTAAACTTATCCATTACTGTGGGCCCTCCGGCAATGCCTCAAATCTTTTGTTAACTAATAGATCTATGACTTTATCTCTATCAGTAAAAGCTACTCTCATATCGAATGATTCACACATTCCTGAGAACATTCCACCTTCTAGTTCTTGTAGAATTGAACTAGTATTCATTTCTGATACCTCGTCGAATATTCTTTCGAGGATTTGTTCGTTTACGTGATTTGACATTTTTAACTCCTTATCATCAAATTATAGTATAATTATATCACAATTTTTGCCAATTGTAAACCCTTTTTTGAAAAAAAGTGCATTGTTTTTTTGTTGAATCTTATTGCAAAAAAGGGGAGTATTGAAACTCCCCCATGATATTTCATTATAAAAAGGTTCTTTTATTGAACTTCTGCCTTAACAAAAGTGTAGATACCATAGGCTAATGCTAGCCAAGCAACCCAATCTATTAGGCCACCTAAGAGTAGGTAAGACAAAGAGACACCGACGATAACGCCGCCATCCCAAGATGTTCTTTCAGCCCATCTTGCATGTACCCAATCTTTTGCTACGTTTAAAATATCCATATATTTCTCCTTTATATTTTGAAGTCAGCGAATGTGTCTGGATTGTCACGAACGCCGAACTTATTAATCGGTTTATCTGGTGTCATGTCAGACATGATATCAGATTGTGCCGACTCCTCTACATCATATAGTTTCATGCGGGAACGATCTATACCAATTACGAATCTTCGATATTTGGTTGGATCGTTATATCGATTTTTCAATTGCTTTACCATCAATTGACCCAGTTCTTCAAGTTCCTCTGTTGAAATAAGAGCAAACATAAGATCGGCCGTTGCTGGCAAACCAAATGATTCAGATGTATCCTCTAGTCCTAAATCAGTATTTGAATATCCTGATCTGGTAGTCTGCGTTGCAGAGACTATTGGAACATTGAATTCCACAGCTAAGCCTCGAAGTTCCTCGGCTATCGCTTTAATGTATGAATAACTATTTATACTTCCGCCAAGCCCGCGCATCCTACTTGATGCACAAATATTTAAATAATCTATATAGATCATATCTGGACGAAAGTTCTTTTTAAGCTTTAATTCATTGAGTAAAGCTCTAAAATGACCTGTATGTGCTGCCCCTGTTGGATACTCTTTGATTATAAGTTTACCAATAGATGATCTAGCAATCTTTCCAATCTTATCATTAAATACGTTTTTAGGTAATGATGATAATTGTTCAATTGGAAGATTCATTAGATTTGCATCAATTCTTTCAGCAATACGTTCTTCAGCCATTTCCATTGTAATATAGAGAACATTCTTTCCTTGTTCAAGTACCGATGCTGCGCAATGACACATAAACAAAGACTTACCCACGCCCGTACCCGCGAGCGCGATATTAAGTGTCTTATTAGGTAGACCACCTTTTGTTATTTTGTTAAAGTAATCAAGATCAAACGGTATACGATCTTCTTTCTTATTATAGAAATCAAACCTTTCATCTGAATTATCAATATAGTCGTGTCCTATTGCTTGATCAAAAGAAACTCCAAGAGCATTTGATAGTATTTCAGGTATAGCACCTTCACTTCGCTCTTTATCTTTTCCATCAATAATAGTAATAGAATCCATGATAGCATTGTAGATTGCTTTTTCTCTACACCACTTTTCTGACTCTTGAATTAAATAATCAGTATCAACATCTGATTTAGAACTTATTTCAGATATAAGTCTTGATGCATTATTTAATACATCTTCAGGAGCATTTATCTTTCTTAATTCGAGTTCTAATACTTTTGATGTTGGTAGTTTATTATGTTTACCGACAAATTGAACTATAAGATCAAATACAGTTTTATGAGTACCTTCAAAATATTCTTTCTTTAAATATGGTACGACTCTTCTACAATACTCTTCATTATTCAGAAGATGATTGAGTATATGAGTCGGTAGTTGATTTGTTATTTCCAATTCCTATCCTTGATACGTTATTTTCTTCAGCCCATTCTAGACTGTCCGTTATTATATATTGTAGTACAGCGCCAAGATAATTTTTAAATGATTCATCTTCATTTAATTCATCAATATTAAAATCAGCAGGATCTTGAATTGTAAAATTAAATGAAAGAGTTGCAATATCAAGTTCAGGACTTTCTTTTACTCCTACTTGACCATATATCACTATTACATCTTTCCAAGTTCCAGTCTTTAGTTTAACACCATGAAAGACACTATCTTCACGCTCAACTATTGCATAGTCTTTTTCAGATATATTAAACATCTTCTGATTCAATATCTAAATCAATATCCAATAGTGGCCTATGACCAATTGAGTAATAAGATTTTACAAACTCTTTAAAGTCTGAGTTCTTAAAGATTGGATCCCAAAACTTTTTAGTAAAAGTATCTTTTTCTCTGACTTTAGGTTCAAGTATTTCACCTGTTTCTATATCAACTGGAGCATACCAACCTACATTTGGTTTGGTCACATATCCACCTGCAAGAGCTACTTCAAGTAATCCTCCATACGGTGCAATACCACCTTCCCATGTAACTGACACTGGAATTTTAGACTTTTCTTTTACAAACCTAGATTTTTCTACATTAATTACAAAGTTATAACCTTGAATCTCAGTACCTTTTTTCTGTTGTTGTCTTCCAATAATCCAGATGTTATCAGCTGAGTAATAGATACCTGTACCACCTGAAACAACTGCTTTAGGAAACAATCCAATTTCTTGATAAGTGTGGTTCACAGCAAGTAAAGGGACGTTCTTCATTGTAAGATAAGGAGTGACCATTCGGAACAGTCCCTTTAATGCTTTAGCTCTTGACATGTCAGCAACTGACTTTTCGTTAAGAGCATCTTCCAACTCTTTCTTAGAAGCAAGGTTACCAATTGAATCAATAACAATAACTACCTTATCACCTCTTTCAATATTTTCGAGTTGGCCAACTAAGTCAAACTTTAATTGTTCGACATCTGTGATTGGTGTATGTAGAACTCTTTTTGTATCAATACCAAATGATTCAAAATAATTCTGTGGTGAACCAAATTCTGAATCATAAAATAGCATTACAGCATCTTTATATTTTTCTAAGTATGCAGCACCCATAAGTAAAGCAAAACTAGTTTTAAAGTGTTTACTTGGACCAGCTAGTACAGTAAGTCCAGATGTTAGACCTCCATCCATATCTCCTGATAAAGCAACGTTTATCATTGGAACTGATGTTGGTACAATATCTTTTTCAGCAAATAATACTGAATCCGAAAGAATAGCAGTATCTTTTATTTTACTATTCTTTTTAAGTTTATCCATTATAGACATTATTCTTCCTCCTCGGAATTAAAGTTTTCTAGTTGAGCAGTATGTAATGCAAATTCGATATCTGTTCCAATACCATTTGCTACTGCTATTTCTGCAAATTCTGTCATATCTGTCTGAGTCATACGACAAAACATTTCAACTAATTGTTTCATATCCATTATTTTCTCCCGTGAAAGCCTCTCGGCAAATTAGATTGTTGTTGAAGTCTTACTTCTTTACGATGCCGAGCAACTGCTTCGGCCTTTTTTCGTTTTCTTTTTGTAGTAGGTTTCTCATAAAATTCTCTTTTACGAACCTCATTAATAATGCCAGCTTTCTCAACGGCTTTTCTAAATTTTCTTAGAGCCACGTCAAAAGGCATTGGCCTTGCTGGTCTTTTATCTTTTGGATGCCTTTTACTTGGCATCAAACTAATACTTGGCATAAATCACTCCATTTTTTAATTTATATACTGTATATTATATCATAAAATCAGTTAGTTGTAAACTGTTTTTTTCAAATTCATAGGTTCTTTTTTTATTATCTTGTACTAAAAACTTAGTATCAACCATATCTAATGATCCTTCAAAATATTTTTTAATCATACGAGCTGGAAACTCTGCAGTAGTAACTGGTACATTTTGACATATATGATTTAAAGATCTTTTAGGATTTAACAACATAAAATTATCTGGTAATTTCATAAGAGATAATGCTTCTCTTACTGTTAAATATCGATCTTCATCTGGATGAGTTAAGCTTGATGGCATATGACCAACAAAAGCACCTATTTTATCTTTAGGTATTTCTGTAATCTTTCTCATTATATTACCACCGCTTTTTAGTTTATGATATTGCCTCATACATTTTTTAGCTTCTTTATCATAACCATTTTCTTTCATCCATTTAGAAACTTCTTTATAATTAGTACGTTCTTCAATATAATCCATTGGATTAGTAGTTTTTTCAATTTTATTTTGAAACTCTTTATGAGTAATACCACCTTCTAATACTTCTAGCACATACTTATAATATGGATTTTCAGATGGTTTAGCTTCGTTACAAAGTATTTTACTCATTGGATCAAATGCACCTCTTATTACATTCCTTATATCATCAGCAATATTTCCTGGTTGCTCTTGTATATAATCAAATAAAGGTACTTTATCTCCTTTCCAAAAGAAATAAAATGTACGATCTCTTACTTGACTTAATCCATGTAGAATTGATTTAGTTTTAAAGATACTAAAGGTATATCCATTTGCTTCACCTATTTGTCTTAATTTTTTAACAACAGGTTCTCCCATTTTAGATGCTAATCTAGGAGCATTTTCTCCCCAAAATACATCAGGTTGTACTTCATTTAATATGTATTCTGCTGATTTATACATCCAATCATTCATTACATTATTGCTTGAAGCTGATGGAGAAAGTGAACTTAGTCCAGCACAAGGACATACTGTATTTACAATATTAACTTTTTCTGTAAAATGTTGACCTTGAGATATATTTAAGTAAGGTATCTCATTGTTATAATAATGAAGTAAATGTTCTTCATTTGCTTGAAAGCCATCAAAGGTTAAAAAATATTCTGGTTTAGTACCAAATACATTTTCCATTGCTATTGTTTCACCACCTATGAGTGGTACTATACTTGCCCATTTCATGCGAAAAAATCCTCCAAACTATTTGTTTCTAGTCCGTTCCAATATGGATAAAACTCTCTTGATAAATGAATTGACTGTGGTTTTTCCATATATTTAAAATCAAGCTCACCTTGGCTATTATATAAATGAGAAGTCCATCGTATAATACCATATTCTTTTTCTATATAATCATTAAATCGATTACGAGCTTCGTTTCTTTCAGACCATGATCCATAAAATGGTTGGCCTTTATAAAATCCTGATTGTGGTATCTTTCTTGATTCGTTTTCAATTGGAAGTAGCTCATAAATTTTAGCATTATATTTTCTTGCTTCCTCCATATATCTATCAGCTAAATCTTCAACCTTTTCTCCAAGTCGAATAATGTGATGTCGTATATCAATATTACCAAAATAGCATTCAAGCTCTTTTACTTCATAAGGTATAAAAGTATCAAAGCCTTCTTTTAAAGCTCCATTGAGAGTTTTAAATGGAACACTATTTACAGTCCAACCTGGCCGATACATACAAATTGAATGACTATCTCCTATTACAAGTCTTGATGTCTCATTAGGATAATTAACTCTTATTGATTCAAGATGCATTCTTTCGAGATTGTCTAAATCTACATCATACCATTCTGGTTGTATTTCTTTTTTTGCTGCTTCTAGTTTATTTTTAATCATTTGATGATATGGTGGAAAGTCCATACCAATTGAATAGACTTTACCTTTAAACTGAGAAAAATTAACTGTGTTTTGTACGTATGGAAATCCATAGACTCCACCAAACATATTCAATCCACCAGAATAATCGTTGCCATGATATACCCATAATGCGTCGTATGAGTTGTGGTCAGTGATTTCACCTCCGTAATTGACATCACAATGTCCGTATTTTTCTCGGATCTGGTCGCCATACATCACGCCTTGAGCTCCTCTATGAGATGCAGCTCTTTTTGCTATTGGTATAAATGGACAGTTAATTATATTCTTCATATAAATTGCTCTAAAGTGCCTTGATTCATTTTAAGTTTTAAGTTTTCTGCAATAGTAACAAAACTATCAAAGGTTAAAGGCACAATTCTTTTTTCTTGTGCTCTTGCATTATCTTTTATATTTTGAAAACAATCAAATTGACATAGCGTTATCTCTACTCCAAATGTTGTAAGATTGCCTCCACGCTCTAAATTCTTTTTATAAAATTCATATTCAGTATTATCTTTAAACTCAAAAAAGTCATGTTGATGATCTCTGATTCCAATAATATATTCTTCCATTATATCATTATTGCTAAATTTAATATCAGGAAATACAAACTCTAAACCTCTTTTAGCACCAGGTCCTACTAAACAATAATCATCATCTTCATCAATATGATGTAATTCAGTAGCTCTACTAAAATTGCATGGTGGATGATATGAAAAATAGGGACCAATACCTCTATGTTGTTTTAAATGCTCACATACAGAACCAAGTGTAGATTCTTTATCCATCACTGTTTCTGATAAACCTAATTTGTCTAAATATAACATCCAATCAATCATATCAGATAATTGAAACTTTTTGTCTGGATTATTATATAAATCTCTACAGTAATTTCTTGCTGCTGTTTGTAAAGATGTCTGTAATTGTGTTGATCCCCAAACTGCTAATTTATGTATGTTATTATTTAAATTGTTTTGAATTGTTTTTCGATAGTCTAAATCATTTTCATATCGATCAAAGTCAATTATATTATTATAGTCTGCAGTATTACTTGCAACTAAAGTAAGAGTAGGCATACCAACAAATTTAACAGCCATTGCATTTAGTATTTTATTTCTCATACTAATATCACTTCTTCCAAAAACAAAATTTTCTAGCCAATGAACCTCAGCATGTTTTGATCTATTTGGATTCCAATATTTAACTTCTTCTCGCATTGCAATATGGCTAGGTTGATAATCGTTAAGATCACCATAGTCTCTTAGATATTCTCTTCTAAAAAACTCTTTTACCCAAGCGTTAAACTCTTGGAAATTGTTTTCATTTCTATTTTTTCTTAATTGATTAATACCTAACATATTCTTCATTTTCACGTGAAAGATGAACTACTTGTAGATCTGGATGTATCTTTTTAATTTCTTCGATTTGTATAGGATCATCTTCAAAATGTAGTCCAATTTCATAGCCCATATTTTTTAACATAGTAATAGTGTTTGCTTTAAAAATCCCAGATGCTTGTCTTCCATATTTTGGATCATCTCTATCTAAAGGATTTATGTAGACCTTATTATATATGCCTCTAGATTCTAACATTTTTATAGTCTCTTCTCGATCATGATAAGGACGCCCTGTGATGATAATGTCATCTTCACAGGGTCTTACTCCAGTGACCTTTTCTCCAAAGTAAATTACTCCGTCTATATCAAAGGTATTAATTCTCATAGTCGGTTTTACTATCTTGGAAAGTATGTGGCAAATCTTTTGCCTTAGGTCTACGGTCTTTTAATTGAGCTTCAGTAGTAGGAGTTAATACTCGTCTTGCTAAAGCATCACATTCAAATTTTGCATCCTCTGTTTTAAGTTGAACAGGTGGTGTCTTTTGTGTCCAAGCTGATGGACCTCTTAAGTAACCAACAATACCCAACTCATTTGCTACCTTACAGAATCTTATTGCAGAGACCACGACTCCTCCAGAGTTTGGAGAGTCTTGAACTGAAAGTCTTGCTGTTAGTTCATATCTAGCACCTGCAAATCCATAAGCTATCATATCAAAGTTTGCAATTTTGTTATCAGAGGAGATATATTCTCCGCCTGGTTTTTGTAGAACGGTTAAAGATGGACCAGCAAATAATGTCATTCCAGCTGTTGAAGTATCTCTTACGATATTCTGTCCTTTTAATACATTCTCTTTTGAGATATGTTTATTATGCAATCTATCTTGTTTTGCCATATTCAAAAAGTCTGTATTAGCAGTTCTTCCGGTTCTAATATGTTCTTGTCCTTGAGTAGAGCCACAAGCCATATTCATTTGGATATGTTGTGTAACCATCAATCCAGAATCAAGCATTGCACCTTGTAGAACTTCGGACATTCTTGAAGCTCCCCAAGCTGATCTCATATCAGATCCTACGATTGTTAACCCAGCATCGATAAATCTTTGCTCAGTTTCCATAGCATCTTTTGTTGAGATTAAAGTTGGAATACAATTAACAAAATGTACACCTGCTTCTAACGCTACATCTACCCAATATTTTGTTGC
>Ga0222715_10003770_pt1 | contig 13403 bp, 18 predicted proteins | sample C33_9DmetaG_FD_165056 | JGI IMG/M metagenome (GOLD analysis project Ga0222715, IMG submission 165056) | Estuarine water microbial communities from San Francisco Bay, California, United States - C33_9D | ecosystem: Environmental > Aquatic > Marine > Unclassified | place: USA: California...
GGACGTGATGCACGGTTCTCGTTCGTTGACGTAAACGGTAAGAAGCGTGAGTATGTGAGAAAGGGTATGTATGAGAAGGCTCTGGCTAAGAATAAGGCTGAGAGGAGTCTCCGTGCCAAGATCCGGGATGCGATGAAACCAAAACTCACACCCAAGGCCAAGACGGTCACACCCAAGGTCAAGACCCCCACACCAAAGAAGGCAGTTAATATGTACATTAATAAGTTCGTAAATAAACTAGATAAAGATGAAGTCAATGCACTCAAAAAGAAGATTTGTCAACCTTAAAAACCCGCTTAGTTCCCTCGTCAACTTCAGAGAGTATCTTAAACTTTGGAGTCTTGACGAGTTTGTCACCATTCTTAGTGACGAATGATTTCATCCGTTCAACTTCACCACGGGGCATTTTCCTGGTGTATTTGAGCGTGACGTTCTTGTTTCCAATAGACAGTACAGTTGAAGACATTATTATTTTATATGAGTATTATAAATGAACAAAGATAAGTTACCTTTTATGGCAACCGTAATTGGTCATCTTATTTTTCAGGGTTTTATGGTATATCAAGGGGTAGAAGCGGCACTAAAAAATAGTGAAGTTTCAGAGTTTACTGAGAAGAACCGTCTTCTTCTCATTATATCCAGTATAGCTTTGATGTTAACACTTATACTTGCTAACCTTGGTATCAAGAGCAAGTTTATTCTATTTACTGCTGTGTCTCTTATTACTGGGTTGTTATATCATCGTGTTAGGGACTTACGGGAAGCACTTTTAGAAGCGGTTGCTATATTCATTTCGATGATTATTGCGGGATTCATCTCGGTTCAACTTGGTTTTAATCTTAGAACCATGGGCACTGTTTTATTTTTTACCCTATTAGCTCTTCTCATCGCACGTCTGTTCAGACCTGGTGACAAGAATCTCACTAAAATAGGTATTCTTATTTTTGCTCTATTTGTTCTTTATGATACAAATCAGATTTTACAGAGAAATTACAACGGTGATTTCATAGATGCATCTGTTGATTATTTCACAGACATTATTAATTTACTCACCTTCTCTTCGGAAGAATAATATTTATGTATAATAAACTATGTGGCTTCTCGCACTTCTCATCATTGTGAACATTTACCTGCTGACACAGACGGGTAAGCCTCGTGTCTCCTCCAACGGTGAGAAGAAGTGGACTATTTACGGGACCATGGGTTGTGGATGGACTCGTAAGCAGTTGGACTACATGAAAAAGAATGGTAAACCTCACGAATTCGTCGATTGCGACAAAGATGGATGTGAGGGTGTGGACGCTTTCCCCACTCTCGTAAGCCCCGATGGTGAGAAGACTGTTGGTTACAAGGAGGTTTAAATTCCACGGACAACGGCAAGACCAAGCGAGAGAACGAAAGCATCAACTAGAGTGTTAATGGGCTTGAGCACAGTGATGTGCTTCACGAGGGAGCGATTCCACACGAGACGGAGGATGAAAGTGCTTATAAGAAGTACAAGCACAAAAGTGAGAAACTCAGTGAGCATGTCGGACTTGGTCTGGGCCTTAGTAACTTCTTGAATCATTTATTACTAACACATATTTTTTTCTGATTAGATTATAAATGAAGGTGCTGCCCCTGAGTGGATCCGAAAGTAGGTTCACAAACAGCCGTTGGGGGACGACGACTGGTATTGGGAATAACAATTGTTACGCCTATGCAGTCGGAGACTATGAGGCATACAGGTGGCAAAAATCTATTCCAGGGGATCGATCTGGACTCTCTAATGGAAATCATAACTATACCCACTGCACTGGTCTTCCAAACCGCGTTGTTTCAGATAATCCTAAAAAAGTCTACAAAGTCAAAGCCAACGAAAAGTGTAAGAAGGGATACTACAAAGTCATGATGTTTGTATCCCCTGGAAGACCCACTAACTACATTCGTCAAGGTGACTTCCACTTTTATAAACAACATGGTGTCGTAGAGTACAAGATTAAGACTGGTGACACGATTGTTTCTGTCGCTAAATTCTTTAAAGTACCTGAATCACGGGTAAAGCGGGCTGGCGCCTTCAAGATTGGTAAACGTATAATATTCAAGGCCAACGTCTTCAGTCACAAGCGTGGGTGGGCGACTGGACCACTTCTGACTGATGCGAGGGGGAAAAGTATCACAGATCCCCGTAAGGCGTCTCGGAACTATCCAGGTCTAAACTATGAGAGGTACTGTAGTTCATTCTGCGTCAAGGATCGTGGGATCAAAGTCGGTAAGACCCATCCCAAGGTCCGCAAGAATACTGTTTAAATCTGAAGTATTCTCGACATCAAAAGTAATATCAAAAAGATCTAGTACATCAAATATAGATTCTTCATTCAAGGACACAGAGTTTGCCTCTGCTGTGTAATTGTTCTGAATCGTGACGATAATTTTAAATTGAGATGCATCAAACACTTTTCTACACGTGGGGCATGTATTCTTACCTCTATTTTTCCATTCCTGTAGACAGTGGGAATGAAACACGTGTCCACAACGAAGTGGGGGATTTGATCTCGTTTCCCTGACTTCATTGAGACATATGGAACATGTCGACATTCTATAGGAAGGTTTTAAAGTTTTTTTTGTGATTTTTCTCAGTTAGTAAATGTTTGGAACCTTGAGAAGGGGTTTGTCACAAGTGTTGCAGTTACCCTTACCCTGTTCCGCCTGAACTTGGGTCATGAGCTGGGGACCCTGCTTCTGGAGAAGTTGACGATACGAATAGTTGTCCTCAAAAGAGATGCCATTTTGCTTCATCACGTAGTTGTTAAAGAGCTGAGCGGATGTGTTTACGGTGAAGCACCGACCATCGGCCATACCAAGTCGCTGTGACATTTTGTTAATATTACATCAGAAATTAATTTGTCTATTGGTAATTGTTTTCATCCAAGATTCAAAACCCTTCTCTCTGAGTTTTTCGATAAACGGTTCGCATTTGTATCCCAAATAAACATCAAATACATCCGTCTCCTCTGTGTGAGACACACGAATCTGAGGATTTTCGTTAATGTGCTGGTTGATGATGTTATAGGCGAAAGCAATCTCCTTCAGGGTCTCTGCACCAGTGATGATAATCTTTCCCGTACTGAAGATACTGCACGTGATTTCCTTCATGTCATGGGCGGGTTTGAACTTGATCTTGACAGCCGAATATCTGTCCGGTTCAAAAGAAACTTTGAAAATATCGTTGTACTCTTCGAACCAATCTGCCACTTTCATGAGGTTGATGTTGTAGTTGAGACTAAAGTTACTGTTGATCATGACCACCCGAAAAGAGTTTTCGGGAAGATTGATTTCCAATCCCAGAAAATTCTTGAAAATTTGAACCAATTGAGTGATGATACGTTTGCAATCGAAAAGGTCACAGCATCCTGCGACTTGAATACTTCCATTGGGAAACACCTTAACGGATTTAGTACTGTACGTGTCATGGTAGGTGAGTGTCACCTGGTTGTAAAAGGTCGTGGGCTTCAGTTTCCACTCGAAACCTTCTGTATTTGTTCCCACACGTCTCATCTTGTATGAACCGATTCTTTCAAACACACTTCGAAGCTTCTTTATGTCGATTTCCTTCTCAAATCTTGAGACCATCGTGATCGTAGTAATTTTTACCCACGAAGGACGAATCTCATCGGGTAGAGCTTTTCTCATCTCATCGAGGGTGAGGAGATATGAAAAACTATTATTTGCAATAGTTGAATACATTTTGGAACATACTTTTTTGTACTTTGGTGGGATCACTTAGGCGCACAAAACTTATCATATTTCATATACTGTAGTCCATACCCTCCTGTAAAATCATTTGGTGCCACGGTTTGTTGATTCTTAGCTGCCCAGTGAGCAATAACTTCCTCTTTTGTTTTGCATGTAGACGCAGCCGTTGGTGATGTCGTATAACCCGCATCTACGACCTTATATTTACAAGTACCACTCTCCTTACTGATGTCAAATTTAACCATTTTACAATAATCGTCCGGTGATTGGTGAGAAGCAAGAAAAGATCTAGTATCACCATTTACTTCCAATTCATGGATCCATTCCTTTCCTCTAGTTGGGTTTCGGGGTAAAAAATAAGTACCTTGATATTTAACTTCTTTTGGATCTACGTCATACACTGTATCGCACGGACCTAACGTAGCTTCGTGTGATACAACCGATAGATCTTCTACGCATTCACCTCCACCAGACCCACCAGACCCACCAGATCCACCATCATCGTCATCGTCATCGTCGGTGTAGATCTCATCAACAATACACTTTTTACCCGAAGATGATATAGAGTATCCCGAGTCACATGCGTCTAGAACGCATTTGAGGTCCTCGTCGATCACATAGTTGCCATTCGTGTCTTTACCCTCACACTCATCACCCTCTTGGGGTAGGGTAAAGAAGAGAGCACCCCCTGCGAGCACCGAAAAGACTGAAGACATCATCATCATCATGACAACGATTATCATCATATCCTGAGATCCTGCCATCTTACTTTATATAATACTTAGAGAAAACATTCGCGCATAACGTATGACCTCTTTCATAAACTCCGCCAAATCTATTCATGATGTAGAGTCTGATCTCGCATATGTTGAAATTGTGTATGAGCGTTATATGAAAGGTAAAGGTTATGTAACTTTCACAGATTACATGAATACTGAACCTCTAGCTGACTGGTCGTACATTGAGTCTAACAAACAATCGATCCCTTACGAGAAATTTCTAGACACAATGGTCAAGAAAACACTCGAAGTTCGTCAGCGTATGGCTGAACTTATTCTTGATAATGTTTTAGCGTATGAACAAAGCGATCGAGTATATGTTCGTATCGCCCACGCAATGAAAATTTTGGATCCAACATTCCAACCACCTCGTGTAAATATGAAGTGTGCTTGGCAGATGGAGATCGTCAAGAAGTTATGTAAGAAGTATCTACCTGACGTTATTCAAAATTGTATGAATACATCTCGACTCAAATATTTCTTCAACGTCGTAAAAATAATAGAATTAGAGCAATGACGAGGATGCCCAGAAATATCCAAAAGTAGGGTACACTCTTATTAGACACACCCACGATGACCTTTTTTGACTGGCGTGTGAACCCGTAATCAATGTTCCGTTGAGGACGCACCTTCTTATTAATCAGGCATGGTTTAGTCTCGTCCTTACAAAGACCCGTGCTACAGAAAACACTTTTCTCCTCCTTAACCGGAAATTGGGCAGATTTCTTCATTTCAACAAAATCCGCAAAATTTCCCGTCTCTCGCACACCCCCTGGAAGGGAAAAATCGTGTGTGACAAATGGGTTCACGTCATTGATGGCATCATCGTCGTTGAGCATATATTCACTCATCGCTGTTATTACTACTTCAGATTATAATTTTTTTCATGCATTTTGCACCGATGTTCTTCCCACATTTTATCCAGATCAACATTCAACATATGTGCGAGTTGAAAGAGATAACTAAAAACATCTCCCATCTCCATCATAACATCAGTACCACGATCCTTCTTGAGATTTGTCTTCTTGAACGTTTTTTTGTACTGACGAATGGCTGATGCTAATTCTCCAACTTCCTCGGACAGGAGGAGCCATACGGTATCTATGGGTGCACGATCCCATCCCTTTGATTTGCAGACCCTTTCAGTTTCGGTTTTGTAATAGTTTAGACTCATAACTTATTATTCAATAGTTTGTAATCTTTAATTGATACCAATTTTGTTGTTGAAGTCAATTTTTTTTCCAGTGGTACTGGTATTAATTGGTTGATCCAGGGGGGTACTAATAGTGTCGATGTCACGGGTATAAGCGATGTATTGAGACACCCCAGTCTGAATTTGAGACATGGCGGTGCTGATGACACGAGTATTCATGGCCTTGACCTGCTCTCTGACTTGGTTGTAATGATCACCTGAGTTGTTGATGAACACCATCCGCATGATGCCATACAAATCATCTACATTTTGATAGTCAATGGCGATACCAGTCTTATCCTTGAAGGCCTGACGAATACCACGCTGGAGAAGATTTGTGTTGAATTCAGAAAAAAATAGGGTATTCAGTGGAGTGTCACACTGCTTGATGGAATCACTCATTTAATATAATCGCCGAAAAAAATTATATGTACATAGTAAATGCTGAACTTCGCTGACTTTAATGAAGTATACGCCAGCAAACCCCCAAATTTTGAGGAAATACCGTGCAAACCCCCAGCCTGTTTCGTGGGTTCCTACCCCCCAGTGGCCAAGGCTGGTGAACAAGGTCCATTTTTCGTGAATACCTACCTTCTCCAACCCAACCGCAAGTTCGAGACCTTCGGCACCGTATCCGTGAGGAGCAAGGATCTTGAGAACTGTAAGAAATAAGTTAAAAATAAAAGTAGAACTTTAGGTATATGAGGGTCACTAAACGCTCAGGTCGTATTGAGGATATGAAATTTGACAATGTCACCAATAGGATCAAGAACTTAACGTATGGACTCTCCGATAAATGTGATTCATCCAAGGTTGCTCAACAGGTATTTTCTTCGATGTATGACAACATCACCACACAAGAAATTGATACCCTTTCTGCTGAAATTTGCGTTGGTATGATCACCTCCGACCCGGACTATGAGACACTTGCTACTCGTATTGTCGCGAGCAACATTCAAAAGGTTTGCCCCAATAATTTTCATCTCGCCATGCGTAAACTTCAAAAAGCTGGTGTCATCACTGATGAAGTTGTTGAAGTTGCACAGCAGGTGAAGGAGCATATCAAAGCGGATCGTGATTTCAATTTTGGCTACTTTGGTCTAAAAACCCTCGAAAAGAGCTATCTCCAGAGGGTTGATGGGAAGCTCATCGAAACACCTCAATACATGTTTATGCGTGTTGCTATTGGTATTCATGGTAAGGACATCCCATCTGTCCTCGAAACCTATGACAAGATGTCCCAAGGTCTTTTCATTCATGCAACACCTACACTCTTCAACGCGGGAACGCCTCGCCCTCAGATGTCTTCGTGCTTTCTAATCGCCAATAAGGCAGATTCGATCGATGGTATTTATGGTACACTCACAGAGTGTGCGCAAATCAGTAAGTGGGCGGGTGGTATTGGTATGCATATTCACGACATTCGTGCCAATAAGTCTCGAATTAGGGGTACGAATGGCCAATCTGATGGAATTATTCCCATGCTCAGGGTCTTCAATGCCACCGCACGTTATGTGAATCAGGCGGGTCGTCGTAAGGGATCCATCGCTGTCTATCTCGAACCTTGGCACGCGGACATCATGGACTTCCTGGAGTTGCGTCTCAACCAAGGCGACGAGGAGGCACGGTGTCGCGATCTCTTCTCTGCCATGTGGATTCCTGACCTGTTCATGAAGAGGGTCGAGGAGGGTGGTAATTGGTCTCTCTTCTGCCCTGACACGGCGAAGGGTCTTTCGGATGTCTATGGCAAGGAGTTTGATGAACTCTACACCAAGTACGAAGAAGAAGGTCTTGCTAGTGCAACAGTCCCTGCCGCCGATGTGTGGAAGGCTATTCTCAAGTCCCAAACTGAGACTGGAACCCCATACATGCTCTACAAAGATGCATGCAACGCCAAGAGCAACCAAAAGAACTTAGGTGTCATCAAGAGTTCAAATTTGTGTGTCGCCCCAGAGACGAAGATTCTCACGAGTGAAGGACAGCAGATGATTTCAGAACTTCAAGACCAAGATGTCGAAGTTTGGAACGGCGAAGAATTCTCAAACGTCACTGTTCGTAAGACGGGTGAAAATCAAAAGCTTCTCACTGTCAACACGAGCAAGGGTCTTTCACTTCGATGCACACCGTACCACAAGTTCTGGGTCGTCGGTCAAGATAAACCTATCGAAGCTCAACATCTCAAAAAAAATATGAAAATTATTAAGCACTCTCTTCCAGTGATTAAATCAAATGAAAAAAATATGAAATATGCGTATACACACGGTCTCTTCTGCGCCGATGGAACGACGTCTTCGTCGGGTGAACCAAAGAGATGTTCTTATACAGCGAAGGAAAATGGACTTTGTATGCGCCACCAGTTAAATGAAAAGGAATATGAAAATGATGGTACTTGTCAGGCTAATTCACACTCCGAACAAAAGTGGTTGGATCTCTATCATGGAAAGAAGGAACTCATAAAGTTTACAGATTATGATTATGCTTCCACGAATGATACGTGTAAACGAGTTCGTCTCCGTCTCCCTAAAGACATCGATGAGAAGTTCGTCGTACCCATGAATTATTCACTCAAAACCAAACTCGAGTGGTTAGCCGGTTTCATGGATGGTGACGGTTGTGCCACGAAACACCAGGGTGGACGAGGTGTTTCTATCCAGATTGGTTCTATTCACTATGAATTCCTACGAGACGTTCTACTTATGCTTCAAACGATGGGTGTCAACTCTCGTATTAATGTAGCACGGGGTGAAACGTCTAGAGATATGCCCGGTGGTCATTACGTTTGTAAAAAGCTATGGCGCCTTCTGATTCCAAGTGGGGGGGTTGAACTTTTGAAGTCTCTTGGTTTACAGACAAAGCGTCTTAACCTTGACACCCAACAGAGACCAAATCGTCAGGCGCTTCACTTCGAGAAGATCGTTTCCATTGAAGATCTTGGTGACGTGGCGGACACGTTCTGTTTCAATGAGCCACTTAGACATCGGGGTGTATTTAATGGTATTCTCACCGGTAATTGCACAGAAATTTTGGAATTTACCGACAAGGATGAGACATCTGTGTGCAACCTGGCTTCTATCGCTCTCCCCAAGTATGTGAACAAGGAGACGAAGACATTTGACTATGACAAGCTCCATGAAGTTGTGAAGACTGTGACAAAGAACCTCAATCGGGTCATTGATAGGAACTTCTATCCAGTTGAGACTGCGAGGCGTTCTAACATGAAGCATCGCCCCATCGGCTTGGGTGTCCAGGGCCTCGCGGATGTATTCATCCTGTGTGGCCTCCCCTTTGATTCTGAGAAGTCTCGTCTCATGAATGCACACATTTTCGAGACTATGTACCACGCGGCACTCGAAGCAAGTTCAGAATTGGCTGAGATTGAGGGATCGTATGAGAGTTTCGAGGGTTCTCCTGCTTCTGAAGGTGTACTTCAACCAGATATGTGGGAGGGTGAGACCAAGTTCAGTGGTCGCTATGACTGGGACGCAATGCGTGAGCGTGTGAAGATGAAGGGTCTCCGAAACAGTCTTCTCATGGCTCCCATGCCCACAGCTTCCACTGCACAAATCCTGGGCAATAATGAGTGTTTCGAACCCTACACGACGAACATTTACCTCAGGCGCACCCTCGCTGGTGAATTCGTTGTGGTCAACAAGCATCTCGTTGATGATCTCAAGAAGGTGGGTCTCTGGTCGAAAGAGATGAAGGACATCATGGTGAAGGCTGGTGGATCTATCCAAAATATTGTGGACATTCCTGATGATATTAAGAATCTTTACAAAACTGTGTGGGAAATTAGTCAGAAATGTATCATTGATATGGCAGCCGATCGCGGTCGCTTCATTGACCAATCACAATCTATGAATCTCTTCATAGAGAGTCCTACCCTTTCAAAGCTTTCGTCGATGCACATGTACGCATGGAAATCTGGTCTCAAAACGGGTATGTATTATCTTCGTTCAAAGGCGAAAGCTCGACCAATCCAATTTAGTTTAGAGCCGGATTGTGTGGCGTGTTCAGCTTAAAGTTTTGAACTGCATAAATAACAGAAAGACATGGACGCAGCAATCGAAAACCTCCAAATTAATAAATATAATAACCGAAAAATTGTCATTTCTACAAAGCAGGGGACTCCCTTCCGTGTACAACTTCCGCGTATGTATATGCCATTCGGTGTTTCGGGATTTACACCTGAAGTTGGACCCACCAAATATAATATTGATTTCGCCATTAAGGGTTGGGATGAAGAGGAGAGCTACATGAAGAAGTTTTACGATTCTCTACGGAAATTGGAGAACACAATCATCGATGCCGTGGTCGAACAGAGTGATGTTATTTTCGGGTCTACGATGACCAAAGAAGAGCTACTACCGATGTTTAATTCCAACGTGAAAGAGTCACCTGGTAGGGAACCGAAGTTTCGAATCAAGGTCGATACGAATGTAGAGGAACAAATCAAGGCCAATGTATTTGACGGGGATAAGAACCCCAAAAAGGATGATGTAACTAACGGTCTCTATGCAAGAAATTCAGGACATGCTATCGTCGAGCTGAATAGTGTGTATTTCTTGAACAGAAAGTTTGGTTGTACTTGGAAGCTCAATCAGCTTGTCGTCTACGAACCACAAAATCTTAAGGGATTTCAATTTATTATTTAGATTTATTAAGAAGTAAAATACTATAAATAGCCTGAGCCTCCTTAAGCAATTTACCCTGTATTCTGGTAAATTTCTTTGGGTCCAGACCTAACTTAATCTTAGCCACTTTGACAGACTCGTTCCACTTTGTAAGGGTCATTCTTATTGTACGCTCACATTTTCTTGATGAGCTTGTCATACGCCTTGGTGCCCTCCTTGGGCTGAAGCTTGAACTTACCCTCCTTGGGCTTGAACACCTTCACCATAGCCTTCTTACCCTCCTTCTTCATACGAGCGAGTGCAGCCTGCTGAGCAGCCTTGCTTTTGATGCGACCATCATTGGAATCCTTAATGAGATCCTTCTTGGTGAGACCACCGGCAGTATTGTCCGCAGTACCATGGAAAACTTCAGCGCGAGAACCAACAGTCATTTATATTACGCGCGGAAAATTTTCTTGATGTCGAGAATCGAGATTTTAGCCGTCGTTCTTTTCACGGGAATTTGTGTCTTAACACGATCGTCGTTGAACACTTCTGAACATACGAGGGATTTATGTCCCTGGAGAGCCATCATTTCCTCTTCGACACTGACAAATCTATTACACTCTTTATAGACCAATTTCTTAACGTGAACAACTTTGGTCTGTCCAGTGCGGTGCGCCCTACCGATCGCCTGAAGCTCAGTTGCGGGATTCCACGAGGGTGCAGTAATATAGACACGTGTCGCCTCTTGGAGATTGAGACCTTGACCACCACTCTTGATCTGGATGATGAAAACAGCTCCCGGTGCAGCCTTTTTGAAACCCTCAATTTGCCTGACGCGCTCCTCCTTGGGTACAGAACCATCAATTCGGAACACGGGACAGTCAAGCTGAGACTGAATGTAGTTCATCTCACCCCTAAACTGACAGAAAATGAGAGACTTTTCTGAAGGGTGTTCTCCAATCATCCTGAAGAGGGTCTCCATCTTATTAGACCTACCCCTCCACATCTCGGGTTGGGTCTCGTTCTGTTTAGCCACCCCATTTAGATACATCTGTGGCCATATCATGCACTGCCTCGCACGAAGAAGACACTCCAGGATGACCATATTCTTCGCATTCAAACTGACAGCATTTTTGAATGCATCCCTGATGATGCCCTGAGCCTCGAGGAACACGATTTCATACAACTGCTTCTCTTCTTTGAACATCTCAAGTTCCACATTCTCAAAGTGACATGGTGGGAGCCGAAGACGTTCGTTGATTTGGGCCAGGTCATCCTTTGTTCGACGAAGGATGTAGATGTCTTTGATTTGTTTCGTCATACCCTGTACAACCACCTTCGAGAGACCCAAGAACGTACACAAAGACACAAAATCCTCCATCGAGTTGAATACAGGTGTACCCGTCACAATCCATTTGATCTCTGTCTTCAAGCGACATACACTCTTGAACAACTTTGATTTCTTGTTACGAATTTCATGGGCTTCATCGAGGATGACTCGATCCCATTTCATATGATGAAGTGGGGTGGGTGCACCAACCTCAGCACCTTTTACAGTGAGAAGTGTATATGGTGCAATAGTGATATCACATGTATCGTATATTTCACGATCTGGTCCATCGTATATATTAATACTCAATTTGGGTGCAAATTTAATGATCTCATCACGCCATTGAGTGATAATAGATTTGGGTACGACGATGAGTGTGCGAGGACGTGGATTAGCAAGAATAGTAGTCAAAAGCTGCACGGTCTTACCCAAACCCATTTCGTCACAGAGGAATCCACCTTTGGGACCATCTCTTTGATTCTCCATTCCAAGCATCCATTCTACACCCTCTCTCTGGTAAGGACCAATGAGACGACCATTAAGACCATATGGTCCTTGATCAGGTGTGTGTGTGGACATGATTTCAACTTGGTTTCCTCGTAGAGGTGGGTCACTTAGGTTTTATGTGGTCAGTTCGGGACTAGTACACTTGAACTCACAAATATTTTTGAAACAAACTTTTAAAGTATAATTAAACTTTTCATATGAGAAAAAATAAAAGTTAGGATGGGGTAGTCTCGTGTTCGGAAACTTTTTGTTTCTTTTTTTCCTGGTATCGTAACCTACTTTTTTCACTTAATTCTTTTTTATATTTTTCACGATATGCCAAGTCTCGGTTTTGTCTTGGAGTCAATTCTGATGGGTCTTTATCTTTTACCCGTGGTCGTTTTGGTTCACCCCGACATTCTTTATCACGGACCAGTTTGTACTTATACCCTTCTGGTGGAGTAGGTAGGGTCACACCTTCCATTTACATATACTTGGACTTTTTTCTTTATCCCAAAAAGGTTTCCAAACTCGAGACTACTACACTTGAACTTATAATTATTTTTGAAACAAACTTTATAAGTATAATAACTTTTTCATGTAGTAAAAAAATAAAAGTTAGGATGGGGTAGTCCCGGGTTCGGAAACTTTTTCAAAAATGAAAATTCCCAGGAGACGTTGAAAATTATTTTAAACTTTCAACGTCAATTATTTTCTCATGTATAGATAGATGGGTCATAAACCAACAATTTTCTACATCTTGGAAAATCAAGCCTTGGGAAGCTGGTGGATAGGTAAGATGGAATCGACTCTGGATGGATGTGGTATGTGTCCGTACCGGTCTATCACCCAAGATGAACTAAATGATAAACTCTCTGAGAAGTACCATAATCCAAACGCATACCTAACCCTGATTCCATTAAAACGATTTGTTGTATGCTATGGTGTAGAACGGTGGTTGTCCAAACTTGAGTACAAGATCAGCAAAGAACCAGAGAAGTACCAGGAACTCGAAAAACTTCTCAAGGCTGGTTGGGATGATGACATCGAAACATCCACACTGAGTGTCCTCCACGTCCTCGAACACAATCAACCCATCAATAAAATATTCAAGAAACTCGTGACGAGCCGGGAGGGTCTCACCAGGTGTTTGAACACCAACAAGTACAAGACGTATGAGGACAAGAAGAAAGATCCAGATTTTTTGAAAGCGATAGGTAGGAAGAAGGTTCTTCGCCAAATGGAAAAGACCAAGAAGTTAC
>Ga0222715_10003771_pt1 | contig 13403 bp, 16 predicted proteins | sample C33_9DmetaG_FD_165056 | JGI IMG/M metagenome (GOLD analysis project Ga0222715, IMG submission 165056) | Estuarine water microbial communities from San Francisco Bay, California, United States - C33_9D | ecosystem: Environmental > Aquatic > Marine > Unclassified | place: USA: California...
GGATGACTCTGGTTCCACACCTTTCGATTCAAAACTGGCCTTCGCCGGCATTGACATGGGCGGAGCAGGTGTGCTATCAGCAGGAAGACAGAACTCTGTGTTCAAGGGTGCTGTCACATCTAAGACAGATGTGTTCCCAGAATACGGTAATACTGCCGCACAGAAACTGTTCAGCAGAGACTCACACACAGTGATCTACTCTAACAGCATCGGTGCGATCCAGTTCGACAACTTGGTAAAAGTTGACGGTACAACTGGTAAATCAGGCATTGACGTTTACGAGACCGCGGCCTCTATGGACGTTAGCGACAGTCTGAACGTGGGTATCGCCTACACGGATGACAAAGTGAACAACATCGAGTACAAGGGTGTTGGTGCTTCGTTTGACATCACAGACGCCACGACGATTGGTTACAACCACACAATCAAGACAGTGGAATCAACCAACCTTGACACCAAAGCCAATGAGTACGTTGCCTCACACACAGTGGGAAACACAACGTTCTCAGCGGGTTACGGTAAAGTCAAGAGTGGTACTGCCTACACAACAGTTGGCGCAGAGAAGAAAATCGGCGACAACTTCAGCATGTACGCTGGTTACGAAATGACTGACGTGGTGTCAGGCACAGACACAGCAGACATGGCGGCTGGAATCAAGTTCACATTCTAGTTCCTAAACACTGTGGAGCCGATCGAGATCAGAGAAGGTCAAGGTCGGCTTTACGCTTTTTAACGCTTCGCGTTATTTCTTTTTTACGCTATCTCTGGTAATTTACGCTTTACGCTCTTTTTTGAAGACCACTTCTTTTCTACGGGATCTGCCATACTCTTTGTAGTCCACGCTTGATAAGAAGTCTATGATTTCTTTGGCACGCTTCTTGTGTCCCTCGTTCTTGTGTTCTATCTCAATATTCAGCACAGCATTGTTATTGATTAAGGTCTGCTTCCCACCTAGCAGTATATCGTACTCACTACCTTGTGTATCGATCTTGATGAGATCTACGTTTGTCAGATTGTAGTCATCAAGTTTTTTAATAGGTAACATGGTCTTGTTAACTTCGTTTTCAAAAATCTGATCCCTATAGAAACTATGTCCCCCCGATGTAGTTAATGATGTGTAAAATTCTCTTATTTCTTCTTTGCTACCCAGTCCTACTTCGTGTAGCATGAAGTTTGAATGCATTTTTAGATTCTCTTTCAAACATTCTATATTTGATGGTTCGGGTTCAAAAATTGTCACATTGTCAAATTGTTCACAGAAATCTCTGCTCCAGAAACCTAGGTTACCGCCTATGTCTACTGCTGTGCGGAAATGCTTAACCTGATTGAGCGCATATTCCCTTTGCAATCGTTGATAAGTCTTTTCGTTGTTGAGAGTCATCCATTTCTCATAATGGCTGTCATAGTCTGGCAGGAACCAGTCATATACTTTTTTCATTATTGTTCTTCGTCTGAGTGCAACTCGTTGAGAAGTTGTCTCAACTTACCGCCTTCAACAGTGGCCTTGACTTTGACTCCCAAGTTATCGCCTTTTCTTGGATCCGGCACTTCCGATCTAGCATCTGTTTGTTCATTGCCCGTGACCTTGGATGTCTGCTTCAATGAATCATAAATCTTGTTCTTGCCCTGCTGATTGTAGCTCTGTGACTCATCCTCATCTAGACTCCTGATACGCAGACTGTCCACGTCAAACTCCAAGTCCACTTTTTGTCCAACACCCGAACTTGATCTTGTCTTCATGAACTGTATCTGATACCTGCCACGTTCTTTCATTGCTCTCGATGTGAATATACCTATCACGTTGTCAGCAGTCTGTATCTTGGATAGTCCACCCGATATGTGGCTGTGATCAAATTCGATCTCTTCTACCGATGCCCTGTTCAACTGTGATGCTGTGGCCAATACGCACTGTTTCTCAACAACAAGGTTTCTCAACTCTTCCGAAACGTATTTGTCTTTGATGAACAGGTCTGCTGGTGATATCTTCCTGCTCTTTGGCATCATGAGATCCAAGTAATCCACTAGTATGCAGTCCACTTTCTTCTTGGTCTTGAGTTCCAGTTCCTTGAGGTATGTGTTAATGTCTAACACGGTACTTCCACTTGGCATGTACTTGATCCATAGTTCTCCGGATTTCTTCTTCATCATTTTGACCTTCATCTCCACGTTATCGATCTCCGGAAATACTTTACGTGTTGGTATATTGGTCATCATGGCATCTAGTCTCATTGCCGTCAGTTGTTCACTTAACTCGAACGATATGTACACAACGTTGAGACCAGCGGTAGCCCAGTTCACCGCGAGGTTCTGTAGGAACAAACTCTTACCTGCGCCTGATCCACCTGCAAAGATGTTTAGTTCCCCTCTGTTGAATCCTCCAAACAATTTCTTGTCCAGGTTCTGCCAGCCTGTGCTGATCTGTCCGTTGTTGTCCTTGAGTGCCTCGAGTCTGCCTCGTGGGTCATCAAAGTAGTCTGTGCCAAGATCCCGGGTCAGTCCTACATTGACTGCCGCCTTGACCATGTCCTCAACAGGACCGTATTCATTTTTCTCTAATAGGTCTGCTGATTGTAATATTGCTTGTTCTAGTGCTTTATGTCTGGCAAACTGTTCAAACTCATCTAACAGCCAGTTGAAGTGTGATGGGTCTAGATCCTTGGCCGATTTCAGTTTTATATCATGTTTGGCATTGACCTGTTCTACATCCGGCATCACCTTGTATTCTTCCATGTAGTCTTTGATAAACTTGGCGATCGGTTGCAGTTTACGATCAAACGCTTCGGGTTTGAATATGTTTTGTGCTCGTGCAAATGATTCCGCATCTGCCAGCATCATCTCTATGTATAGTTTCTGTACGTCAAATGTGTATTCAGCCATTTTTTACTCCGCATTTTATTTTACAACATTCATGTGCAGATGTAAATTGTTTTGTTGAGTCAAAGAACTCTTTTACTTCAGACCATTCCAGGATATCGGTAAGAGTGTTGTCTTTGATATTGAACATTTTTGTTTTTGGTGAGAACACACTTTTGTATTTGTAATGGTAACTACCCATCCAACAGCAAGGATAAAAATCACCTTCCGCGTCGATGTACAGATTTTTTTGTGGCTTACCATTTACCATACATTTTGCTGATATTGATGTTGTGAAGTTTGGATTATCGAGAATCTCTTGTGATTGTTTGTATGATGTGTCAACAAATTTTTCATCAGGCATCAGGTCTTTGTTGTTTAGCCACCTGTCACTGTGTTCCAAACGAAAGTGATCAAACCCCAGTTTTTTTGAAAGAGACTCCGCATCTTTTATTTGGTGTTGGTTGTGTTTGAAGACTATGAACTTCCAGACCAGTGTGCAACTTCCTTTATTCATGCATTTGACAGCATCCATTATAGACTTCCATTTGGCATTTTTCCTATACAAATGATTGGTGTCCTCTAATCCATCGATCGAAAATATAAGTGTGTCCTTTTCATCCAAAATCTTTGATAATTCGATCCACCATTTTGTGGTTTTAGCAGATCCATTTGTTGTTATAAACAGTTTACATTTATTGTTTTTTAATCGTCTGCATAATTCTAAAAATTTAGAATGATAGATTGGATCCCCGTTGTTACCACACATGCCTATTGGTGCACCCGCCCCAACAAAGTCTACAAGATGGTCAACGTTTATTTCGTGTAACAATCTTTTTTTAAATGTTTCGTAGAACCAAGTCCTCGAACATAGGGGACATTCTAAAGTACATTTACTTGTTGGTTCGACGTGGAAACTAACCATACATTTTTCTCTTCAGATCTATCTTCAATTTTGTTTTCTCAGTTGTTTTCAGTATTGATTGTAATGTGAATAATCTCCCATACTTCTGTACTGCTTCTGCAACATCACCAATCGTTTTACCCCATTCCGGAAACGCCACACTCCATCCAAACTCTGTGGCCTGGTCCACTAACTTCTGTCCAGGAGCGTCTCTGTCGGGTACCACTATTACTTGCCTTCCTAGCCCGTCAATCAGTTCTCTTTGTGTATCATTTATCTCACTGCCAAGTATGCTGACACCAGAAATGGCGATGGCGTCGAAGGGGCCTTCGGTCACTATCACAAATTTTCTGGTCCAGTCTTGTGCGTCCATGTTGAACACGTAGCCGGGCTGTACGTCTGTATAGTATTTCACTTTGTCAGAGGGTTCGAACATTCTGCCCGTGAATCCGACAACATCTCCCTTCCAGTAAAACGGAATCAACAATCGTTGATGTACGTCCCATATCTTGTCTGGTGAATACATGAAATCATACCAGTCTGCACCTATTCCTCTATTTTCTAAATACTTTAGTAATCCGTCGATCTTTTTCCATTGCGGTTCTGTCAGGTCATTACCCACGTATTTTTCTAACCACACATCTAGTTTGAAAGCATTTTTTGGCAAAGTTTTCTTTTTAAATGAAACGAATTTCTTTTTCTCGTACACTGCGCCTGTCTCTTCTTCACGCATGGCCTCTATGGCTAGTTTCTTGATGGTTTCGTCAGGGACTCCGATGTAGCCCATGAACTGTCTCATCTTGTATGTGAGCTTTCTGCCGATCACATAACTGGCCTTAAACCCACAGTTGAAACAGTGATAACTCACTGTGCCGTCGGCACTGGTCATTATGCCACCACGCTTTTTCTTGTCCGCTGTTTCTCCATTGTGTACACAACAAGGTGCATTGAATGATATCCAACCGCTGGGTGTTTTTTTCCTGCCCGCGGGTAGACTAGTCAGAATTGTATTCTGGATCAGGTTCATAAACTATATTTTACTGTCTATATAGGATTTTGTCAATGACACCTGTATTACCACTGTCATTGCCCCAACTAAATCTAATGTTGTGAAATACACCATAAAAATTGTAGTTGGTAACAGAGGTTGAACTAGAAAAGGTGTTAGTGGGTGATGCCGCACCGTCCATGGTGATATCAAACCAATCCGACGATGATGGGGTTGAACTCATTGTTCCCTGCACCCTAAGACTTCCTGAAAAATTTTTAGTGTACACTGCAACGGTGTGTAATGCTTTGTTGTTGTTGATGCCCGGTCTGGCATCTATAGATCCCGAAGTGTTTGATAACGGTCCTTGTGCTGATGTGAAACTTGTAACCGCAGTGCTGGCAACAAATTCTGGGTAAGCGCCATCGAGTAATTCAACGGTTCCCGCCGCCGCATATCCTGTGTCTGAATATGTAACCTCCCTGCTACCATCTGATTTGATTTCTCTGACAGCAAAGTTGTAGAACTTGGCCTCCAGTGGTAGTAAATCCCCTTCGGTTATCGTACAGCTCGCATCTCCCTTTGTGCTCACAGTGGATCCGTCGTCTAGGATTGTGAGTGTCTTTGTGAGGACAGATTTTTTGCTCGCTGTGTCTATCATGTTGAATTCGTAGGTCTTGGTCGTGATGTCTTGGGCTTTCTGATCCTCGTTTTTGAACGTGAAAGTGATTGGGTTATTGACCCCTCTGTGTAGTGTTAAACGCCTATCGTACACTTTTGAATTCCTTCCATGATATCCATTTATGTAGGCTATTACCAACTGTGATAGTAAATACCTTGAAACTGTTTGCATAGTACATATTTAACAGTATTTATAGGAATAAAATGAACGAAATTTTTAACACACTGAGGGACAAGTTTCCTTTTTTGAGTCTGATACGAAAGGGAGACCTAGAGTACGTGGGCATAGTACAGAACGAAGACGCTACTGTGATCAGTTTCTATGATTATGGTAGACTGATGCTACCCCAAGACAAAATGAAGTTCCTCAAGTGCGGCGAGACGTGGTGGCACGAGTCCAATAGGAAATTGCCAATCAACATATTCCTGAAAGGTGAGTTTCGTTATTTTCGCTCAACCCTGGTGAGCCTCAACTCCAAGGATGTAGAAATCGTGCATGGGCCCACTGTTAAACTTTCTGAAATTTCAAAGAAACGGGTGAAGCGAAGGACTATACAGTTAGTTAGAAAACCCGTTTAACGTTTCTTCTCAGTGCTATTGATACCACAAACTCTCTCAACGTATTGCGTGAGAGGACTTTTTGCATCATAAGACCCGTACTCTGCGCGGGATGAATAGCGGTGATATTTTTTGTTAGGTTTGGATTTTTTTGCTTTAGTTTTTTGACGTTGCATCAAAACTATATTTAGCACGAGTGATCAAATTCATCTGCACTACTATGGCTTGTGCATATGCAACAGCATGTGACTTCTTGAAGAAGTACGAGCCGTCTGTTGGCCGAACCCACACCTCTGCCGTTATGTCCTTCCAGTCTTTGTACATCAAGTGTCGCTTGGCCGGACGTATTATGGCCAGCACAGCCGCAAGTTGTTCTATAGTCTTTGGCTCTAATTTGGACACTATGTTAAAATGACCATTTAGGTGGAAAAGGTTCTCCACTGTCTTTGGATCTTTCAGCATGTCCCAATCTGGTTCCTGGATCATAAGTTCCACCAGTTCCTGTTCTGACTTGACCTCTTTGTATATGTTCACGTTCAACATGTCTATTTTGAAGTATCCTCGGTCCTCGGCTTTTTTGTAGTCTAGTGAGGAATTGCCTGTCACAGGATGTTCAGGTACGGCATGGAAGTAAACTCCGGTTTTGTGTTTCTCTGTCTTGCCGTCTTTGATAATAGATGCTGGTGTGTGCTTGAACAGTTTTAGTACTCCGTCCCTATCAAAAAAATCTATGTCCACATCAGGCATTAGTGCATACTCCCTTTGCCCTTTTCAGCATGTTGTATCATCTTGTCACGTGATCCCGGTTGTAACACTTCTAGTACGTCTAACAGTTTCCTGTATCCTTCTGAATTTAAAATATTCCTGTTCATGTCTGGCATTATAACTCTTCCTATGGATCCGTCTTCTTTTATTACCACGGCACAGTCTCCGTCCTCGAAGTCTAGGTTATCTGCTATCTCTAGGTCAATTTTAGACAATCTTGGCCTCCTTGGCTGTTTCTTTTACCAGCATGAGGTCGGCCGGATAGCTCTTGAGTTTGCTTGGCCAGAAACTTGGATTTATGAATCTCTCAATCATCTGTAGTTGTTCGTCGTTAAAAGATTTTAACATTTTCTTGCCTGCTTCGCAACCTAGCAACAGCCACGGTGATATCTTTCCTTGCTGTATGTGTGCCACTGCACGATTCTTGTTGACCAATCTAAAATAGTCGGCCCATTGAGCGTTTTGTTCTTCGGCCCAGTCCATCATCGTGGCAATGCTCCTTTGCAGTGCGGCTTCTACAGGTTCTGTTTTCAGTGCTTCAATCAGATATGTTTCATAGAGATCATCCCTTGCCCAGTGGTCAAGTTTTATTTTTGACTTTAACACAAAATCTATATATTTGTCTGGATACAGCGGATTAATGTGCATGATGTATCTGCCAAACTTAACAAAAGCGTTGTAGTATGGACTCTTGACGAAGTCGTCATACGTCTTATCTTTTGCGTTGTGCTGGTGTATCTTATAGAATCTTTGAAAAACCATGAAAGCATTGACTACCCATTTTTCGTCTCTTTGTAGATATCTTCTTTTCGGCTCACACAAATGAACCTGTAGTGTTCTCTCTTTAGCAAATTCTTTGCCACAGTAGGTGCATTTATTTGTTGATGCCATGTGCTTCTATAAGTTCCTCTAGTTCTCTGTCTGTTATGACTTTGTCAAGTGTTTCGAGATCTGTCTCCTTCCACGTGGGATAGATTTCCTGTAATTTTTTTAAACTTTTATTTGGCACACGTTTCATGGGTTTTATCCACGGATGGAATTGTTGTTGCAGTGATCCACACATGGCAGTCAATATCCATAAAAGTTTTTTATGCTTTGAGCCAAGTGTGAAACAGTGTTTGTTCACACATTCATTAACCATTTCCACGTAGTGTTCAACATAGAATTGATCCTTTGACGATGTACTAGACACGTATCTCATCAGCATGTAAGGCGAATATAACGATTTTTCTTTTTCGTCTATCCTGTCGTAGTAATCTTTATTCCTGAAGTCTACGGCCTTTAGACCATTTCTTAAATCAAAAAATTTTCTATTTTTTTCTGCCGGCATATTTTAATCCAAACATAGTGCATTCCTTAGCATCTACAAAAGTTAATTTTATTTTATTCTGCATATGATTCATAGCCGAAATCTTGATTTTATTTTTCCTTAACCAATCAAAAAAGTTTTTCATCCAATCCTCGTCCATCCAGACAGCGATCTTGTTGCTGGTTATCATTACGGGAGCCTTGATAGTGATAGTGCGTCTACCAGACCGAGCCATAATCTACCTGCTCACACTGTCTAGAGATATCTTTTACGAAATAGGCACACATGGGCTTGCGACCATTGGACAACGGCACCGCCAACATCTGGCCAGATTTTATTTTAGGGAAATACCATTTTACCTCAGTATAGATATCAACAATATCTATGGGCATAAATTCTGGTTTGGTACTTGAAAGAGGATTGAATGTAAACGCATCAAATCCTCGGTCATTAAGACTGGTGATTGGTAACACATGCATCTCAGACTGTCCCGCCTCACCTATCAACATTTTCCAATCTAGTGGCATTTTGATCTTGTGATCACCTATTTCTAACACAGCCGCGGGCGCATTAAAACTTTCTAAAAATATTAATGGTATGTAGAAGAAGTCTGGATTGTTAGGATCAGAATTGTCCAACACGGCAAATCTCAATTTCTCATCCACCCATTCTGGGATCTTCTCTAATTTGTATGTCCTGTCATCAAGTGTAAGGATTTTCATAATCTATCTTTTCTATATTATACGGGTAATTGGCCTCTTTGTAAAACTTTTTCCTTGCCCCTAGGTGTCTTTTCGCGAACTTGCAACTGCTGGTAATGTCCCATATCTGTACGCTGTCCTTGTCTTCGGCTTTCCTGATACCTCTTCCTATGCTCTGTATTACCCGGACAAATGACTTGCCTGGTTCTATGAGAACAAGATTAAAAATCCTAGGAATATTAATGCCAACAGCGGCAACTCCATATGTGGCAATGATAACTTTATTTGTCGCAGTAGATATTTCATCATATTGTTCCTTTCTGTCTGTGTTTTTGGTTGCTCCGGACACAAACACAGCGTCCTTGATTTTCTTTTCGAGTATTTCCCCTGCGGATATCCTGTCCACTAGTATCAGTGTGTTGCCCGATGTGGCTATGCTTTGGATAGTCTGTGCCACCCACGTCATCCGTGTTTGGTCTGTCGTGAGCCATTTTAGTTCCTCTCCGTAGGTCTTGAATTGTGGGTGATCCTGCGTCTGTAACACGTTGACATGGCAATTGGCCAACACTCCCTTGTCCTGTAGTTCACTGGCCTGTATCCTATTGGCCACTTCGCCTATGCTACATTTCAATCCCATGAATTCGTAATCCGCCTTTGGCACGGTGCCTGTCAGTCCCCAACGTATGCCACAGTGTGCGAATGGACCGGTCAGCAATCTCTTCAACACGTCGGCTTTGGCCATGTGTACCTCGTCTATGATGATGGTATTGATACCCTGTATGGCCTCGAGGAATTCGGTTGTGTGTTCGTCTTTGCTTTTCTTCTCTAACACATTCAATGATTGCCATGTGGCTATGGTGTTGAATCTACCTAACTCTTTCCTGTCACCGTAGTAAACTCCGACGTCGAGATTACACGCTAAGAAGTCTTCTTCGGTCTGTGTGACTAGACTCTTGTTTGGCACTATGGTCAGTGTCCTTCCGTAAGGTTCCACCAGTTGACACAACGCCGCTGTTATTATGGTCTTACCTGCACCGGTGGCTATCTCCTGTATGCACTGTGGGTTCTCGATGAATTTGTTTATGGTCTCTACTTGATAGTCTCTCAACTGTATGGGTTGTCCCGCACAAGGGTGATTGTCTGGCCATGTGATGTGTGCCAGGTAGTCCTTGTCCACAGCCTTGAATTCATAGTTGTGTTGTTCTCTGTGGTCTTCAAAGTCCACATACACTCCACCGTCCTCCAGTATGGGCAGTATCTGGTCCACGAGGTTTAGGTATGTTGTTCCTCCCAGCCCGAAGAAACTAACCTTGCCATCCCACCTGCCTAGTTTGACGGCTGGCAAATGCCTAGCGTATGGTATCTCATATTTGAACTTGTTGGACAGTCTCTTACGCCACTCGAGGCTGAGGTTCTCGAACTTCACATTTACTTCGTCTTTGATTACTAGTTTGCAACTGCTCATTCTATACCTGTTCTATTATATGATCATGCCAATCCCAACTGCTGGGTTGATGATCACTATAGTACAACTTTTTTGGAAGATTTTCAAGCAATCTTTTCAGGTTGTCGGTACCAGTAGCATAGTATCCGCCGCCCAGTGCTATGAGCGATGCTTTTGGTTTTACCGTGCTCTTAATCAATGCACGTGGTATCCTATTCCTTACAAAAATAATCTTTGTAGTGTCGTCTATAAATTTGAACTGTTTGCTCATTTGGTGTAACTCGTATAGATTCTCAAAGAACTCCCTTGGCTTCTTGTCGTCTATTACTGTTGTCCTTGTACTATAACCTCTGTCCTCTTTCCTGTACACGGGTTCCTTGAGATCGAAACCCCAGGCACACTGTTTCATCATGTCTATTCCGTAGGTTTCGAAGATCTTCAACCAATCCCAGAATTCCCTTATCTCTTTTTCTTCATGCACGTCGCTATGGCATGGCATCAGCAAAGGGAAAGCGTCCAGTTCTATCAATGCTTGAACAACTTCTTTTTTATTATAGGCCAATGAGTTTATCCACAGTTTATGGTAGTCGTGGTGAGCTATACGTCCTGCTAATTTAGAATCGGCGGATACTGATATTCCCCTAGATGAAATAGCAAAGTTCTTTAGACTGTCAACTTGCTGAAGTAAAGGTAGTTTTGAAATATGTGCCTTCCAGTGTTCCGTGAGTGACTCTGGGGCATTGTCTATTATGATCTCGTCTTCTGTCTGTCTAGCAGTGGGTTGTCTGTGTCCCACTATCTGTTTCCTTACTGAATCAAAATCGTCCAATAATTCCGGAGTGACAAATTTGAAATCATAACGCACTGCTATCAGTGTGAGATAGTATGCGGTTACATCGGTGTGTTTGAAAGTCCATTTCTTGTCTTCCCCGGCGTAGAGTGCGTACATGCCCGGTAAGTCACGTTTGTCCTTGAGGCAACGTATCAGTTGTATTATCTTCTTGTCATATGGGAATCTCAGTTCGATCTTGTCTGCGCCGTCGTCATCTGTGTATTTCTCTATGCTTTTGTCAAAACTGATCACCCTAAATTTGTCCTCGTACACAGGATTGTCCAACAAAGATTTAATATCAATTTGGTGCGCTTGAAACTTTGATAGATAGCGTTTCAGTATTACCACCGCCAGTCGCGCCTGTTTTTCTGTCCAAGCGTATTGTGACTCTGCTAGTGATCTCACAGTTTCCCTGTCTTTGGGGTGTGGGTTTATATGGTTCGTACGGTGATCTGGCCAGAAATAATCATTATATGCTAGTATTTTGAGTGCTTCGTTTATGGTTTTTGGCAAATCTGACTGCATTTTGATACCTGGTAATTTAGATAATTATTAGTATATTATAGCACAATTGGTAAAATAGTCAACCATGAAAAAAACGAAAAACAAAACCGTAAACGTGAGGAAACAACTGAAGACCCGGTTGGAGAACACAATTACCAGATACAAGAACACCAAAGGATTCAAGCCTACTCAAGAGCAGTTGTATCATTGGTTTAGAATCTTAAATCGCGGGTTGTTCAACAGTAGATTACCAGCCGTACCGTTGTGTGTTAAGAAATTGCACAAGGACTGGGGCAGGTGCGTGGCCAATTGGGACAACAGGAAAACTCCAAAAGGTAAGTTTGACCAAAGGGTTATACCTTACAATCATGTTAATGTAGAATTTTACATTGAACTGCACTGTAAATTTCCGACTTGGAAGGACTTTGTTGAAACTCTAGCACACGAAATGGTGCATCTATATCAGATGACATGGTTACAAGACCCTTATTCGAATCACAACAAGAATTTTTTCGCTTGGAAGAACAAGTTTAGATTGGCCGGGCTTGACCTATCAAGGTGTTAACACTTTTTCAAATTCTGCATAACTGATCACCTTACTGTTACCTAAGTCAGTGCCTGTCTGCAGATTGTGTAAAAAACTAGGAGGACTGTCATGCACAATCGTGTAGTTCACGTATGGTCTCATCTTTAGCATATCTCTGAATGTCTTTAGCCAGCCTTCAAACACATCATCCGAGTTCCTTTCACCATAACAGTCCGTTCCTTGGTATATGTTATTGAGCTTGTCCTTGCCGTACTCCCTGAAGTCATAACCTAACATGTAGATGTTTTTGTGTCCATGCACACCCGCGGTCCAGAATGCGGCATTGCCTGATATCCAGTGAGGATTGTGTGGTATCAGGTGTAACATGCCCTTGTTCTGTTTCCTGTTGACTTCTAAGGAAGGTGCATAGTGTACAGTTTTCAATCCTACTTCGTCCTCACACATCTTTACAGTGATCTTTGTATCTACCGAAAATATGAAGTCAGGCATGAAATCTCTATAGAGCGCATTACATCCGTATGTCTGTCCTGTTGCCTTCAGTCTATTCAGGTCAAAACCCTTGCGTGATGGTCCATTACCGATACAGTAGGCATTGCCCCGAGGCACGGCCTTGACTTTGTCTTCGTAGTAGGCAGTCTCCTGTATCTTTTTGCCTTGCCTGATTGTGGTTCTTACTATCACAGTCTCGCCCGTGTATGGTGTCCACTCGATTGGTTCTATGACATTCCTCTGTCCTATGTTCACTACTTTCATTTGATGTATTTCTCCTCAAGTCTCTTCTTTATACGAGCCCATGGCAGACCCTCTTCGATCTCGTCCTTGAACCATTCGGTGTATGCAAGTTGGTTGGCCCATGACAATCTGTTGGGCATGGCAGGTGTGTTGATATCTACTAGTTTGGTGTTACCCACATCATGACACAGACTTGATTCTGAAACGAAAACAGGAATACCTTTTATGACTGCTTCCATGGCCGGGTTGGAACTGTGATTGACCACTGCCCATGTCCTTTCTAGTGTTTTTTTAAAATCTGTATCATCATACGTCCTGTAATCCCTTTTGGGCATTCTGATTTTGACATTATTAAACTTATTAGGATCGAACGATATCTGATTCCTTGGATGAGGTCTGACTAATATGGGTCTCGTTGTGTACTTCCTTATTTCCGTGATTTGTTGCACAATCCAATTCTCCATTCTAGGAAGTCCCTTCCATTGTTCTGATGCGTCATGCTGTCCACATATCACAATGATATCGCCGGTGGGGTTCCATGGTTGTAGCTCGTGTTTGAAAAGTGGCCATCTCTTGTCGTCATAC
>Ga0222715_10003778_pt1 | contig 13394 bp, 12 predicted proteins | sample C33_9DmetaG_FD_165056 | JGI IMG/M metagenome (GOLD analysis project Ga0222715, IMG submission 165056) | Estuarine water microbial communities from San Francisco Bay, California, United States - C33_9D | ecosystem: Environmental > Aquatic > Marine > Unclassified | place: USA: California...
CGATGTTGTTATTGATGGCGGTAATGCTAAAGAGGTCAGTGAAGATATGTACGCTCATTGGGGCGATGTTATTCAAGCCTATGAACCTGTAATGGCTAAACATGAAAATTGCGTCGATCAATTAAGAGGTATCGGTATTAACCCAAATAACATCAAGTATGTTCTTCAATCCCATCTGCACTTAGACCACACAGGGGGAATTGGTCGTTTTCCTAATGCAACTCATTTAGTGCAACAAAAAGAATATGATTATGCGTTTAATCCTGATTGGTTTGCAAAGGGCGCTTATATAAGAAAAGACTTTGATAAGCCTAATTTAAAATGGCAATTTTTAAATGACACTAAAGATGATTACTACGATTTATATGGTGATGGTTCGATTATTATAATTTTTACTCCCGGTCACTCCCCTGGACATCAATCTTTTTTAATTCGACTCTCGAACTCTGGATATGTTTTACTAACAATTGATGCTGCTTATACCATGGATCATTGGAATGATTTAGCGTTACCTGGCTTGGTCTGTTCTTCAGTTGACTCAGCCAACTCAGTAAAAAAACTTAAAGCTATTGCAAAAGAAAAAAATGCAATAATTGTTACTGGTCACGACCCTCATGCATGGGCAAATTTCAAAAAAGCCCCTATGTTTTATTACGATTAAAATTCTATATGTCAGAATACTTTTCAAAGATCAATCCTATTGCTTTTGAGGGCAAAGAAAGCAGCAATCCATTATCTTTTAAATATTATGATGCTTCGCGGATAGTTTTAGGTAAGTCGCTCGAAGAGCACCTAAGAATGGCTGTTTGTTACTGGCATACATTTAACTGGCCTGGAGGAGATCCCTTTGGTGGCTCAACTTTTTTGAGACCTTGGATGGAAACAGGGGATGCAATCACTCAGGCTAAAGACAAACTAGAAAATGCATTCGATTTTTTTAATAAACTGACTATTCCTTATTTTTGTTTTCACGATGCAGATATTGCCCCAGAAGGAAGTTCTTTTACAGAAACTGAAAAAATTCAAAAGACTATTATAGACCAAATTGCTCAAAAATTAGAAACTTCTAAAGTTCAATTACTCTGGGGAACTGCAAACTTGTTTAGCCATCGTCGATATATGGCAGGAGCCGCCACTAATCCTGACCCAGATGTTTTTCAATATGCAGCTGCGCAGGTAAAAATGTGTTTAGAAAATACAAAATTATTAAAGGGTCAAAACTACGTCTTATGGGGTGGAAGAGAGGGATACGAAACAATTCTAAACACAAATATGAAGCAAGAGTTAGATCAACTTGGAAGATTTTTATCTTTAGTTGCCGATCATAAACATAAAATTGGATTTAAGGGAACATTGTTGATTGAGCCCAAACCACATGAACCAACTAAACATCAGTATGATTTCGATGCAGCAAGCGTTTATGCTTTTTTACAAAAATATAACCTACAAAATGAATACAAATTAAATTTAGAAGTGAATCATGCCATCTTGGCTAAACACACTTTTGAGCATGAAATCGCATATGCAATTGCTAATAATGTTTTGGGAAGTATTGACATTAACCGAGGTGACTATCTAGTTGGATGGGACACCGATCAGTTTCCCAATAATGTAGAAGAATTAATTTTACCTTTTTACTTTATCTTTAAAAACGGAGGTTTAAAAACCGGTGGCTTAAATATGGACGCTAAGATAAGAAGACAATCGATTGACCCGGAAGATTTATTTTATGCCCACATTGGCTCAATGGATACCTGCGCTAGAACTCTGATATCTGTAGAAAAGTTAATTAATGATGGTACCTATGACAAGTTTTTAAAAGACAGGTATAACGAATGGAATACTAACCCCGATATTATGCATAAGCTTAGTTTGGAAGATATATATAATAAAGTAAAGAATGAGAATATATTCCCTGATCCAAAGTCAGGACGTCAAGAATATTTAGAAAATCTTATTAATTCCTTTATTGACTAATTATGGCGGTTAAAAAATTCTTATTTGATTTAGGTAATGTATTTTTTGACTGGAACCCTAAGTTAATTTTTAAAAAAGTCATCCCAGATGAAGAGAGATTAAATTTTTTTTTAAAAGAAATTTCATTCCCACACCTAGACACTAGGTGTGATATAGGCGTGACCATCAAGGAGGCAGTAAAAGATGCTGTTGAAAAATTTCCCGAGTTTAAATCTGAAATTGAAGTCTATTATGATTATCATCGACAAATGGTTAATGGTTCTTACCAGCAGTCAATTGATATTTTTTATAAGTTAAAATCTCTTGGATTTCCCTGTTATGTTTTATCGAACTGGTCTGCTGAAACCTATGAAGGTATGGAGGATGACTATCCTTTTTTAAAAGATTTTGATGGTAAAATTATTTCTGGAAGAGATCGTTTAATTAAACCTGATCCCCAAATATACCAACTAGCAATGGATAGATTTAATTTAGTGCCTAGTGAGACTGTTTTTATAGATGATCGCGCAGATAACATCGAAACAGCAGTTCAACTAGGTTTTCATACTATTCATTTGACTGACCCCTCAAAGATTGCTGTACTAATTGAGACCTATTTATAATTGTTTAAGCTTAAAAATAAACTCGGCCTAGGTTTGGCAGCTCTGGGTAGACCAGGTTACATAAATTTGGGTCATAACCAAAATATAGGCCCTGACAAATCCAAACAAGCCCTCTATCTTCAAGCCGAAAAGGTTCTAAGTTTCGCCTATCAATCAGGTATTCAATATTTTGATGTTGCGAGAGTTTATGGAGCCTCTGAAGAGTTCTTATCAACATGGATTAGAAAGCAAAACCAATTTAATGGTTTTGTTGGTTCTAAATGGGGTTACGAATACTTAGCAGATTGGAAAATTGATACAGATGTTCACGAACGTAAAGATCATTCCTTGTCCTTTTTAAAAAAACAATGGGTAGAAACAAGACTAAACTTAGGTAAAAATATTGATTTATATCAAATCCATTCAGTAACATCCGAAAGTAACGTTTTAAATGATCGAGATGTTCTAAATGAGCTTCATAATATTAAAAATTCCGGTATTCAAATAGGAATTTCTACAAGTGGTCCTGATCAAGAGGAGACTATTAAAAAACTTTTAGAAATAAACAGGGTTGAAAAAATTTTTTCTTTTATTCAATGCACCATAAACATTCTTGAACAATCCTGTCAACAAACCCTAATCAAAGCATCAGAGTCTGGAATAAATATTATTGCAAAAGAAGTATTTGCAAATGGTAGGCTTTCCGCCGCAAATAAAAATTTTCATCAAAAAGAAATTTCAAATTTAGTAAATATAGCAATAGATTTAAATTTGAGTTTAGAAGAGCTATCTTTAATTTGGGCCTATCAGCAAAATTATATTAAAATTGTTTTAACAGGAGCTGCTACTGTGGAGCAGATACAATCTAATATTGAAGCAATTGGTAAAAGTGATCTCACACTCCCAAATTTATCAGATCTAAGTATTTCTAAAGAAAATTATTGGCAATCAAGAAAATCGCTAAAATGGAATTAAAACTTTATCCAATTAGAATTAGCAGAATTAGACTCCAAAGCCTTTTCTATAAATTTTATACCCTCTAAGCCATCCTCAACTGTCGGAAACATGTAATTCGTTGAATTGTATTTTCCCTCAGAAAATGCATGAATAGCTTTTGCAACTTCTGTGTAAATATTTGCAAAACCTTCTAAATAACCTTCGGGATGACCAGAAGGAATTCTAGTTACATTGCTTGCTTCGCTTAAAGAACCAGCTCCCCCTCGGGTTATTTTTTGTTTTGGGTGACCAAACTTTGTAAAATAAAGGTAATTAGGATCTTCTTGGCACCATTCAATTCCACCTTTTTCCCCATAAATTCTAATTTGTAGGTGATTTTCATTTCCTGGCGCTATTTGAGTTGCCCATATAGACGCCTTAGCGCCAGTATGAAATCGCAGGGAGATTTGTGCATTATCATCTAATTTTCTGCCTGGTACAAAACTTGTTAGTTCAGCAGAGATTTCTTTTGTTTGAAGACCTGTGATAAATCTTAATAAATTATAAGCATGCGTTCCAATATCTCCAATTGAACCACCCCCACCGGATTGAGTAGGGTCAGTTCGCCAAGTGGCTTGTTTATTTCCGCCACTATCTTTTTTATTTTCTAAATCTTCAGTCAACCAGTCTTGGGCATATTCAGCCTGAATTACTCTAATATTACCTAATTCATTATTTGCGCACATTGCTCGAGCATTTCTAATCATAGGGTAACCGGTGTAATTATGTGTAAGGGCAAAAATAATCTTATGATCCTTAACTGCACTTACCAGCTCTTCACATTCTTTGGTGTTCATAGCTAACGGTTTATCGCAGATAATATGAAAGCCCTTTTTTATAAAAGCCATAGCAATAGGGTGGTGCATATGATTGGGAGTCACAATAGCGACAACATCAATTTTATCTGGCCTAGTACTTTCTTTTTCCGCCATTTCTTCGAAGCTTTTATAATTACGATCATCGTGTATCCCTAATTCCTTACCAGATGCTAAAGCTTTATCAGGACTTGAAGAAAAAGCGCCAGCCACTAGTTCATAGTGGTTATCAATTCTTGAGGCTATTCGGTGTACAGCTCCAATAAAGGCACCTTGCCCACCTCCAACCATTCCAAGTTTAAGTTTTTTCATTTCAGTTTATTCCTAACATTTTTTTATTTGCCGCATCGTCCGTTCCAGAGTCAGCAAAATCATCAAAAGCTTTCTCAGTAACTCTGATTAAATGATCTTTGATAAATACAGCGCCTTCTTTTGCCCCATCTTCAGGATGCTTTAGGGCGCATTCCCATTCCAAAACTGCCCAACCATTAAAACCGTAAGTTGTTAGTTTTGAAAATATTGATTTAAAGTCTACTTGCCCATCGCCTAAAGATCTAAAACGACCCGCGCGTTCTTTCCAAGATTGAAATCCTCCATAAACACCTTGTCTGCCAGAAGGGTTTAATTCAGCATCTTTAACATGGAACATTTTTATTCTTTCATGGTAGATATCAATATTTTGTAAATAGTCTAAGTGTTGAAGTACATAGTGGCTAGGATCATAAAGCATATTGCACCTTGAATGATTTCCAACTCTTTCTAAAAACATTTCAAAGGTGACACCGTCATGTAAGTCCTCACCTGGATGAATTTCAAAACATAAATTTACACCGCACTCATCAAAATTATTCAATATAGGCTTCCATCTTTTTGCTAACTCATCAAAAGCAGCTTCAACTAAACCTGCGGGTCTTTGTGGCCAAGGATAAACATAAGGCCAAGCCAAGGCACCAGAAAATGTAACATGTTCAGTTAAGCCAAAATTTTTAGAAGCTTTCGCAGCCATCATAAGTTGGTTAACTGCCCATTCTTGTCTTGCTTTTGGATTTCCTCTAACTTCTTCGGAGGCAAAACCATCAAATGCAACATCATAAGCAGGATGAACTGCCACTAGTTGTCCTTGTAAGTGAGTAGAAAGTTCGGTTAATGATAAATTATTAGATGAAAGTATACCTTTAATTTCATCACAATAATCTTTGCTTTCTGATGCTTTTTTCAAATCAATTAATCGAGAGTCCCAGCTTGGTATTTGAACACCAATATACCCTAAACTACTTGCCCATTTAGAAATATTCTCAAGACTATTGAATGGAGCATCATCTCCCGCAAACTGTGCTAAAAAAATAGCAGGACCTTTTATTGATGACATTTTTATTCCTCCAATTAGCTTACTTTATTCTAGTCTAAAATTTTTTTCAAATATCAATATAGAATGCAAAAATAGCATAATCGAATTTTAGTTTTCTATTTTTATTTACTAATTAAATTTGATATGTTTTTAAAATCTTATCACAGGAGGATATAATGAAAAAAATACTTACTGTATTTTTAATACCAGTATTCTCTCTTCTTTTTACTTTTAATGCAAAAGCTGAATCTTTAACCCTTGGTTGGGCCGCATGGGATCCAGCAAATGCATTGCAAGAATTAAGTAAAGAGTTTACTGCCGAAACTGGCATTGACATGAACTTTGAGTTTGTGCCCTGGACCAGTTTTGCTGATAGAATGTTGAATGAACTTAACAATAAAGGTAAGACATTTGACTTATTAATCGGCGATTCACAATGGATTGGTGCTGGAGCAACATACGGTCATTATGTAAAATTAAATGACTTCTTTGATGCTAATGGTATTTCCATGGATGATTTTAATCCGGCAACTGTTTATGCTTACTCAACTTGGCCAAAAGGAACTCCAAACTACTATGCACTTCCAGCTATGGGTGATGCATTAGCTTGGGCTTACCGTAAAGATTGGTTTGACAGACCTGAGTTACAAAAAGAATTTAAAGCAAAACATGGTTATGATCTTGGTGTACCTAAAACTTGGACTGAGTTGCACGATATGTGTTCATTCTTCCAAGGAAGAGAAATTGATGGCGTAGTTCGTTACGGTGCCGCAATTAACACTGAACGTGGATCTGAAGGTATCACAATGGGTGTAACAGCTGCAATGTATGCATGGGGAATGGAATATGAAGATCCAAATAATCCATATCAAATGGACGGATACTTTAACTCAGCTGCAGCAGCAGAAGCTGTTGAATTCTATAAAAAAATGTATGAAGATTGCGCACCTCCAGGACACTCAGATGCGTATATGGTAGCAAACCTTGATGCATATAAATCTGGACAAGTTGCATTCCAAATGAATTGGTATGCTTTCTGGCCAGGTGTTTATAAAGAAGACAGCGATGGAAGAGAAACAGGATTCTTTGCTAACCCATGTCAAAATGTATGTGCTGCAACTCTAGGTGGTCAAGGTATCTCAGTAGTGAGTTACTCCGACAAACAAGATTTAGCGCTGGAATACATGAAATGGTTTGCAAGACCTGACGTTCAACAAAAATGGTGGGATTTAGGTGGATATTCATGTCATATGGATGTTCTTGGGTCACCAGATTTTGTTAACTCAGCTGTTTACGCTCAAGGCTTCCTTGACTCAATGGGAATCGTAAAAGATTTCTGGCAAGAGCCAACATTCGTTGAATTGATGCTGCCAATGCAGGAAAGAATTCACGATTATGTTGTTAACGGAAAAGGCACTGCTCAAGAAGCTCTCGATAAAATTATCGAGGACTGGGAAGAAGTCTTTGAAGCTGACGGTAAAATATAAATCTTAAATTAACGTGGGGTGGTTTCACCACCTCACGTTTTCAAATTAAATAGTATTATGAAAAGTGTAGTTAAAAATTTTAAAGGTTTATCTGATAAAGCTATTGCCTGGATTTTTATAGCCCCTACGCTTATTCTTCTATTAGCTATAAATATTTACCCACTGATTTATGCAATCAGAATGTCTTTTACCAACTTCTATGCTAATAAAGTTGGCAAAGAACCAGATTTCATTGGTTTAAAAAATTATCAAAAGATTTTAGGCAAAGAAGAAATCTGGGAGAAGATGCAAATTACAGCCCATTTTGTTTGCTGGACTTTAGTTTTGCAAGCAGTAATTGGACTGGGTTTGGCACTTCTACTTAACAGAAAATTTAAAGGTAATGAATTACTTACCACATTAATTGTTCTGCCAATGATGTTATCCCCGGCTGTTGTGGGTGTTTTTTGGACTTATTTATACAATCCACAAGTTGGTTTATTTAATTATGTAGTTAACTTTTTTTATGACTTTGGAATTTTTGACATGATTGGATCAAGTACGCTTGCTCCCTGGTCGATTGTTATTGTAGATACTTGGATGTGGACTCCTTTTACCATGTTAATCTGTTTAGCTGGATTAAGATCTATTCCTAACTACCTATATGAAGCTGCAGAAGTAGACAGAGCAAGTAAGTGGCAACAATTTATTCATATTACCTTACCTTCTGTTCTTCCTTTTTTATTACTTGCGCTTTTGTTTAGAGGTATTGAGAATTTTAAAATGTTTGATCTTGTGGTGGAACTTACCTCTGGTGGCCCAGGTTCTGCTACTGAGTTAGCCTCTATTAACCTTAAAAGAGAGGCTTTCGAAAAATGGAAAACAGGGTATAGCTCCGCTTTTGCAGTTATTTTATTTGTTACAATATTTGGGTTTGGAAATGTTTATGTAAAAGTCATGAACAAAATTAAAGAAAGATAAATGGACACTTCAAGATCACCTTTAGAACCATCGGGATTTTCAAGAAAATTAGCTGCTACAATTATTATTGTATATATGGTTGTAACTTTAATCCCTATTACTTGGATTGTAGCAACAAGCTTTAAAAGCGTTGATAGTGCTATTTCTTATCCACCGGAAGTTTTTTTTGAACCCTCTCTCGAAGGTTATGTGAATTTATTTACAAATCGCTCTCGACAGCCACAAGAGTATTTAGATTCACTTCCCCCACCGGAAACCTGGTACGAAGAGTTAGTCCGAAGCAGGGAGATGGTTATAACTGGACCCTCTAAATTTCTAGGCCGATATTCTAACTCTCTTATAATTGGTTTTGGCGCAACTTTCTTATCGGTTTTTCTTGGTTCATTGGCCGCTTATGCATTTTCTAGATTTAAAGTTCCGCTAAAAGATGACCTGATGTTTTTTATTCTCTCCACAAGAATGTTCCCACCTATAGCTGTAGCAGTGCCGATCTTTATCATGTATCGAAAAATGGGATTGGGAGACTCTCATATTGGTATGATTATATTATATACAGTAGTAAATTTAAGCCTCGCTGTTTGGTTGTTAAAAGGATTTATGGACGAGATACCCAAAGAGTATGAAGAGGCGGCAATGATAGATGGCTATTCAAGATTACAAGCTTTTTTCAAAGTTGTACTACCACAAGCAATAACAGGTATCGCTGCAACTGCTATCTTCTGTATGATTTTTTCATGGAATGAATATGCTTTTGCTGTGCTATTGACTCAGTTTAATGCTCAGACTGCACCACCATTCATCCCTACTATTATAGGAGAAGGGGGATTAGATTGGCCAGCAATTGGAGCTGGAACAACACTTTTTTTAATTCCTGTTATGATCTTTACTGTAGTTCTTCGAAAACATCTTTTGCGAGGAATAACATTTGGAGCTGTAAGAAAATAATGGATCAAAAGAAAAGTTTAATTCGCAGAATTTTTAAAAGAGCTATATGGGAGAATGCATCAACGGTACTAATCCTTTTAGGTGTTTTTATGTTAATGCAACCTTTTGCAATGTGGATGTTTACATATTCCTTTATCGTAATATTGATTGGAACAATAGGTTTCGTCATTACAAGTCATTTTCCAGATTAAAGATGGCAGAAATAGAAATCAAAAATTTACATAAATCCTTCGGGGATTTCATTGCTGTTAAAAAATCTAATTTAGTTATTAAAAATAAAGAATTTTTTGTTTTATTAGGCCCATCTGGTTGCGGAAAAACTACCACTCTTAGAATGATAGCGGGTTTAGAATTTCCAACATCTGGCAATATTTATTTAGATAAAGAAGACGTTGGTTATCTAAGAGCTTCACAGAGGGACATTGCATTTGTTTTTCAATTATTTGCACTATACCCCCACCTAAATGTAAGAAATAATTTAGCATTTCCGTTAAAGATGCAAAAATTTTCCAAAAAAGATATAGATACAAGAGTTTTAGAGGCAGCCAAATTATTAAGAATTGATCATTTACTCAAATCAAAAATTTCATCTTTGGCAGGGGGTGACAGGCAAAGAGTAGCCCTTGGAAGAGCGCTGGTAAGAAGGCCAAAAGCTTTTTTGATGGATGAACCCCTGGGCACACTTGATGCTGAGTTTAGGGAATTAATGTGTTTAGAATTAAGAAAGTTACATGATGAAATCGATGCTACCACTGTTTATGTAACACATGATCAACAAGAGGCAATGTCAATGGCGGACAGAATAGCTGTCATGAATGAAGGTGAAGTTCTGCAGGCAGACAGTCCAAGTATCATCTATAATAAGCCTAAAACTAAATTTGTTGCAAATTTCATAGGGTCGCCAGGTATGAATTTTATGCCTATACATCAAAAAATATCTCCTAAACAAGATAAGGTTATTATTTCTGACACTTCAATTAATATTCCTTTACAAAACGATGGCACCACATCTGAAGAAAATTTTTTGGGTGTAAGACCTGAAAACTTAAAACTAGTTTCAGAAAATGGAATTAAAGGAAATGTATTCGGAGTGGAGTATTTAGGTTCTAGAAAAATTTTAACGATTGAGACATCTATTGGCTATGTAAAAATTAGGGTAGATAGCGATACCTCTGTAAAAATTAATGAACAAGTTCAATTCAATACACTCAACGATAATCAAATTATATTTGATGGAATAACCAATAAAGCTTTAGCAAGTGAGTTTATTTCCTAATGGCCAAAGTAGAATTACAAAATGTTACTAAAATTTATGATAAAACTGTAAAAGCACTGGATGATGTTAGCTTCACAGTTAATGATGGAAAATTCTTTGTACTTTTAGGCCCAACCGGTGCAGGAAAAACGACAATTTTAAGAGCCGTAGCTGGTCTTGAAAAAATAGAAAATGGTAAAATACTTTTTAATGATGAGGATGTGACGACTGCTCAACCCGCGGCTCGTGATACGGCCTTTGTATTCCAACAGTATTCGCTTTATCCTCATTACAAAGTTTATGATAACTTAGCTTTTCCATTAAGATCGCCAATGCGAAAAGTTTCTGAAGCAGAAATAAAGGCCAAGGTTACTAAAATTGCAGATATGTTAAAAATTTCAAAAAAACTCAACAATAAAGCAACTGAGCTCTCTGGGGGCGAGATGCAACGTGTTGCAATAGGCAGAGCTTTAGTTAGAGAACCAAATATATATTTAATGGACGAGCCCCTTTCTTCACTTGATGCTAAATTAAGAGAGAGTTTAAGAGTAGAATTAAAAAGTATCCAATTAAACTTAGGTGCAACAATTCTCTATGTAACTCATGATCAAGCTGAAGCTACTACTATGGCAGATGAAATTGGAGTTTTGGAAAATGGTAAAATTGTTCAAATCGGAAGCCCAGAGGATATTTACAATAAACCTAATTCTATTTATGTTGCCAATCGTTTAGGATCACCAAAAATAAATATCCTTTTAAATAAGATTTTATCAGATGTAATCTCAAGTGACTCCTATCAGTTTGGACTAAGACCAGAACATATTAAAATAGGCCAGGGAGAACTGTCGGCATCTGTAAAAACTATTGAGTCGCTTGGAGCAGAGACAGTAATTGTTTTAGATTACAATCAAACTGAAATTCTATGCCTTTATCAAGGAGCCTTTGACGGTCAAAGAGGTCAAACGATAAAATTTGCTATTGATCAAAGCAAAGTTTTATTTTTTAATGAAAAAGGAATGAGATTATCATGAGTATTGGTTTTTTAATCAATCAAGCAAAAGAAATAAAAGCTGTAATTGATTCCCATGCATCAGAAATAGAAAAACTTGATCAAGAAATAGGAGATGGTGATCATATATTTAATGTTCAACGGGGCATTAAATTAGTTATTGAACTAGAACCTTTAATTAAAGATTTACCCATGTCAAAAGCACTTAACCAAATTGCAATGAAAGTATTATCAGGTATAGGGGGTTCCTCGGGCGCCTTATTTGGAACTTTATTTATGACTATGGCCAAAGGCGAGGGAATTGACGAAGGAGTGGATTACAAAAAGGCATTTAAAATATTTATTGATGGAGTAGAGGCTGTTAAGCAAAGAGGCAAGGCAGATGTGGGTGAAAAAACAATGATGGATGTGCTTATTCCAGTTGCGAATTGTTTACAAAAAGGATTAGAAAAAGATCAAGAATTGAATTCAATTCTTCAGGAGGTAGTTGAGAAAGCTGAAAAGGGTATGCTCTCTACAAAAGATTTATTAGCTACTAAAGGTAGAGCATCATTTTTAGGAGAAAGGGCAAAGGGGCACATAGATCCTGGCGCTAGATCATCTCAATTAATGATTAAAACAGTTTGTGAGTCAATATTAAATCAATAGGAGGAAAAAATGAAAAAATTTATGAACACAGCTGATGATTTTTTAAGAGAAAGTCTTCAGGGTTTTGCAGCGGCACATAGCGATATAACAAATGTTTATTATGACCCAAATTTTATAACCAGATCAAAACCTACCAAAGAGGGAAAAGTGGCTTTAATTAGTGGCGGTGGTAGCGGGCATGAGCCTATGCACGGAGGGTTAGTTGGTTATGGTATGTTGGATGCGGCTTGTCCAGGCTTTGTTTTTTCTTCCCCAACACCAGATCAGATGCTAGCAGCTGCAGAAAAAGTTGATAGTGGTGCAGGCGTACTTTTTATTGTTAAAAATTACTCTGGAGATTTGATGAATTTTCAAATGGCAGCAGAAATGCTATCAAGCGCAAATGAATCAGTTTTAACCAATGATGACGTGGCTGTAGAAAATTCATCTTTTACAACTGGCAGAAGAGGCGTTGCAGCGACAGTACTGGTTGAAAAAATAGTTGGTTCTCTAGCTGAGTCTGGAGCTAAATTAGAAGCTTGCAAAGCACTCGGAGATAAGGTTAATAAAAACTCCGGTTCAATGGGAGTCGCCTTCACTAGCTGCACCGTTCCAGCCGCAGGTAAACCTACATTTGAATTAGGTTCAGATGAGATGGAATTTGGCGTTGGTATTCACGGTGAGCCTGGAAGAAGAAGAGATAAAATTAAACCTGCTCAAAATATTACAGAAGAATTAATCGAGGCAATTTTAGATGATTTAAACCCAAATAGCGGACAGGAAACCTTACTATTTGTGAATGGAATGGGAGGTACGCCTTTAACGGAACTCTATCTTATTTTTGATAATGCAAAAAAAATATTAGATAAAAAAAATATTAAAGTTTCTCGATCTTTAGTTGGTAATTATTGTACTTCACTTGAGATGCAAGGGGCTTCGATTACACTCACAAAACTTGATGAAGAGATTATTAAGCACTGGGACTCCCCAGTTCATACCGCAGCTTTAAGATGGGGTATGTAAATTAGTTAAATGGTGGAGCCAAGGGGGATCGAACCCCTGACCTCTACACTGCCAGCGTAGCGCTCTCCCAGCTGAGCTATGGCCCCAAAATTTCGTAAAAGGTGCATTTTACTTACTTTAATACTTTGTTCAAACTATTTTAAAAAACTAAATAATTTTTTTACAGTTCATCAAGTTATAACATCTGGTTTATTACGACCAGTTCTAAGCGTTAACTCGGATATATTATTTGCTGCATGAGCTAAATTAGAAAGGGCATCGTGAGGATTTTTTTGTAGTGATGAAGGATTAGTTTCTAGCTGTTCTAAATAAACTCGAATAGTAGCGCCTTGTGTGCCTGTTCCCGATAAACGAAATACTGCACGTCCACC
>Ga0222715_10003780_pt1 | contig 13393 bp, 16 predicted proteins | sample C33_9DmetaG_FD_165056 | JGI IMG/M metagenome (GOLD analysis project Ga0222715, IMG submission 165056) | Estuarine water microbial communities from San Francisco Bay, California, United States - C33_9D | ecosystem: Environmental > Aquatic > Marine > Unclassified | place: USA: California...
TCAGCAACCGCCTTTTGATCATAACTGACACCTTCGTCTTCTAAAATTTTAGTTGCACGTTTCATAAACTGTGCAGCCAACTGTGCAAGTTCTTTCTTTGTAGTATTGAACTCGTATACACCACATCGTGAGTGGAGTGGTTCAATAATACGGTTCTTAAAGTTACAGGTTAGAATGAATCGACAGTTATTTGCGAATTCTTCAATGAATCCACGTAAGGCTGGTTGAGTTGATTGTGCATTAAGATAGTCTGCCTCATCTAGGATAACAACTTTGTATCCACCTTGAAGTGAAACTGTAGATGCGAACTGTTTAATCTTTGTTCGTAGTGTATCAATGTTACCAGACTCAGATGCGTTAATGATGATCCAATCAAGACCAAGTTTATTACACAATGCTTTTGCAACTGTAGTCTTTCCAAGTCCTGCGGTTCCTGTGAACAACATGTTGGGTAGTTCACCACCGTCTACAATTTTTTGAAAGGTTTGTTTGAGGGTATCAGGTAAAATGCAATCACTAATAGTCTGTGGCCGATACTTCTCGACCCATAAAAAATCTGTCATAATATATCTCTATCAAAAAGTAAAGCGGGCATTGCACCCGCTGTATCATTATTCGTCGTCGTCAGTGTTAAGAGAATCTTCTTGTTGAATTGTTTCAACGAGAGAGACGACTTGAATACATTGGTCACGTAATTGACCGATTGTAGAGAGTTCTTCTCCTTTAAAACCACCACGTTGAGTGACGGCATCCACAACAGCGATTGTAGAACGAGAAACACGGTTCGCAAGTTCTACCAACTGATCAGTTTGTTCAGACATTCTTACTCCTTTAGGATCCATAGGTTGAAGTCTTTTCAAGGGCAATCCAGTACTGGACTGATTGTTCCTTGTGTTTAAAGTTAGAGATGAGTTTTGATGAAATATTCACATCATAGTCACCAGCCAAAATCTTAAGATTCGCAATACTTAAGACAAATGTAAACTCTACATCTCCGAATTCACCATCGATATCTATGGTGAATGCATTTGATGTGGAGTTTTGGTTTTCAACAACTGTAAGTGACAGAACGCCATTCTTACCAGTAATTGATAACTCATTATGACCAAGAGTGGACGCAGCCCTCTTAATCTTGTTCAGTGTATCTTCGTCCAGTGTAAACTTGACTTCACCGTCAGGCATATTAACATCCTTTGATGGTGTAGTCAATGTATCTTCTGGTGAGAAGAAGTATTTAATTTTTGTACGACCAGACGAATCACCAATTGTAACATATTCTGATTCGAATTTCAATCGTGGTGTATCAACAAGACCAAGTACACCAATGAACTCGTTGAGATCATAGATACCAAAATCTTGTGGTAGTTCTGCATCGAGTGTTGCAGATGCAAGTACATTACGAGCCTCTGACATCGTCTTCAGAACATTGCCTTGTCGAAACATGACGTTCTGGTTGATTGTTGAAAAGTTCTTAAGAACTTGTAGGGTGTTATCACTTAGTTCCATTATATTCTCCGTTTAGATATACACATATTATACCATATTAGTAACAATTTGTATACCAATTTATGCTACTATTTTACTAAAGTTTTTGTCCTTCACGAACTCAATCTTCGATCTGAACTTACCGTCTAGAATATCACCTTTATGTGATATTACGAATATGTTTGTATCACTTAAATGTGATAATATTTTCTGTAGGTTTTCTACGCCATCTACATCCAAAGACGAGTCAAAGGTCTCATCCAATATCAATAGATTGGTTGAGATCGAGTTCTTCATCTTTGCAATCTGTCGCCATGTAAAGAGTAGGCTTAGATCAATACGTTGTTTCTCACCTTCTGAGAATGAGTCATACGTAAACTCATCACGATGCCTTGATCGAATTGTTTCTTGGAATGATTCGTTCAGATTGAAGTGAACAAAGAAATCCAAGATTTGTAGATACTGATTGACCAGTTTATTTATAACAGGTAGATACTGTTTTATGATCTTTGTTTTAATACCAGTATCTTTGAGCATCTCTCCGATTACTTCATTATAGGATCTTTGATCACTTAAAAGAAGTCTCTGTTCCTGTAATGAATCTTTCTGTTCAGTATAGGTTTCAAGAGTTGCCTCTGCTTCTGCCAAATCGGAACCACCTGATTGCATTTTTCCCAACTCACTTCTCTTAGATGCCAGACTTTCTGAAATCTGTTGGAGCCGTTTGTTGTTAGATAGTAAGTTATGTTGCTTGTTCGTGACAACCGTCTGTACTTTAGTTGCGACTTCAATATCTGATCCAACTTTATTCGACTCTTCAGCGAGAGTGGATAGTTTTGAATTGATCGACTTGGCGGATGTGGAAGCTTCTGAGATCTTTTCCTGCCTGAGTTCATCGCCAATATCTTGGGAACACGTCGGACAAGTGCTATTCCCCTCGAAAAATTTTGTTTCTTTAACGAGCTTTTTGATTTCTGATTTAAGCTCATGTTCATGCTCCTTAAGCGTTGAGTGCTTGGAATTAAGTTTACTAAGCGTCTCTGATACTTTCGAGATATTGGATTCAATGAACGTCCCGAGCTCAGTGTTTTCGTCCGTGAGTCGAGTCTGCTCGTCCTCAAGCTCAGTAATCTCCTCTTTAATCTTATCTGCGTATTCCTTATTGAGAGCTTTGACATCTTTAATGTACTTTTTCTGAGTTTCAATCTTGTCGGAGATGAGATCAAGTTGGTATTTAACTTCATTGGTCTTATCCTTTAGTGTACCATTCTTTTCTCTAAGCAATTGATTCATCTTGGAGAATACATTAATGTCCAATAGATCCTCAATCACATCACGGCGGTGGCCGGCCGGGAGTTGCATAAAGGGAATAAAGCTACTACTTCCCAGCACGACCACCTGATGAAACGACTTGTGGTTAAGTTTAAGGATGTTTTGCTCAAGGATCTTCTGGTATTCTTTGGCATGAGACGATTGGTTAATCATTATCTCATTCTTCCAAATTTCAAATATACCAGGCTTTAATCCACGGACCACTTTATATTGAGCAGCACCAACATCAAACTCTACCTCAACGACACAAGCCTTCTGATTAATTGAGTTTACCAATTGTGGTTTATTGATATTCCGATGTGGTTTACCAAAAAGACCAAAAGAGATGGCATCCAACATCGTTGACTTACCAGCTCCGTTCTGACCAACAATCAGAGTAGATTGTGATCTATCTAATTTTATTTCAGTAAACTTATTGCCGGTAGACAAGAAGTTCTTGTACCGTACAGATTTGAATACTATCATTATTTAATAATCTCAACTTCACCATCAGTTTCTATAACCACTCTTGCCCCACAGGGAAGAATTGGTTTGTCATTACCACCATAACGAACAATGGAGTCACCGTGTATTTTTACTTCGTGACAGTATGTATTACTTCTACCTTCTTTAATAGTAATTACAGGTTCATCAGTACCGTGTTTCTTATTGGCTCTGATCTTATGTTGATTAACGTGAATATATTTCTTGGTCATACTACATCCATCGACTGAGCTTCTGTCATCAGGTCAGACATCTCGACTTTGATTCGGTTTTTGTCAAGATCTGTTTCCACATTATCTATATACGAATTCAATAATTCTGAAGTCTCTTCAAGTGAGATTCCATCATCATCAACATTCTCTCCAAGAAATTCTTGAAAGTTTTCAGCAATCTTCAACTCGTAAATGGATTGAGACTGAATCTGGTCCAAGAATCGTTCAAAGAGAAATTGATCCGACTTTTTCTGCACAACAACTTTCACAAACTTATTTGTGCAGTCTGGTACTTTTGTACTATTATAATCTATTTTGTCGTCATTGTAAAGTATTTTTTTAAACAATGTGTGTGGATTTCGTACTGGTGTCAATTCACGAGTCTCAGTGTCCAACACATGGAAATACTTTGGATCTCCTGCATCAGCCCATGACAACTCCATCTGATTACCAAGATAGTAGATATTATTCTGTTGTGACTTGGTATGGTAGTGTCCACTCAATACCATATCAAATCGTTTGAATAGAGAGGCATCCATGCCAGATGTGGATTTGACTCCACGCATCATATCAAATCCATTCAATTCTAGGTGAGCGCCAATAACATCTGCTCGTGTATTCTGTAACCAATCAATCGTCGCATGATAGTTCTCATTATTAATCCAAGGGACTAATCCAATATTCAGAGAACCATATTCATATACAGTGGGTTCCATAACAATATGGATATTGTTCATGAAGTGACCCAATAGTTCTTTTAACGAACAGAGGTTATTTGTGTTCTTGTAGTAGACATCATGGTTGCCTGGTATGATATCCATTCGCATACCATTATCTACAAGAGGATTGAGAAATATCTTACGGTTATGATTCAGAGCCTTGAGTGAGATTTGTTTACGATTATCGTAATAATCTCCAAGATGAATCACTTGTTTAATTTCGTTTTCAATACAATATGGAAAGAAAGTATCTGTGTAAAAGCGAGTTTGGTTTTCTAGAAATACATCGGATGAGTTACGAACATCACAGTGTGTATCATTCAGTAGAGCTATTTTCATTTTTTTCTTAGACTCCAACTTTCATCATCTAATTGTTCCCATAACAAATCATCACCTACTTTCCAACCCATTTCTTTACATAATTCATCGTCGAGTTGTAGGATCAGTTCACCATCTGAATCGATATCAATCGGTGCATAGTACGTCATTCTAAAAACTCCGTCAGATCAGAATCGGCATGTACCGTTCTTTTCTTACGTTTCTTTTCCTGTTTCGCAAACTCTTTAATTTGACTATCTTGAGTTCTAACTTTTTCGATACGATCACGTAGGACATCCACCATCGTATTCATTTCTTGATAACCCGCATCAGGATTGTTTTCATCAGTCTCAATAAAGTCTTCAATCGAAGCACTGGTAAGAAATTTGATTTTAATATCCTGCTGTTTCTTTTCCTTTGCGATTCGTCGTAGAAATGCATACCATGAGATTTGCGTGAAATAAGCAAATGCATTCGGTTTTCCTGTACGTGTAGCCGTTTCTATGTTATAATTAAGAATTGCTTTGAGACAGTTTTCAACCGCATCCATGACCATTTCTTCTCGATATGTGTATCGAATAAAATTGGATTTGTGAGACAAACCCTCAGAGATTCTTAGGAAACACTCTGCTATATAATCTGGTACTGTTGGAATAATTTTATCTTTGTCTCTTGCTTCATTTACAGTCTTAACATACTCGACAACCGCATGAGAAAAATCAGCATTGTTGACGTAATGTATACTTTCTCTTTTTGACATATAACCTCCATAATCTACATATTATATCATAAAATAAGATAAAAGTAAAGACTTGACAGAATAAAAAAAGTATGGTATAATTCTTATGTCTCGCCGGAGAGGGTTGATATACCTAGTGAATTTGAATAGGTGTGTGGTCAGAATCAAAATCAACTTCTTCATAATCATCATGTGGTAGTAATTCAAGGCCTTCTTCACCATAGTTTTTCATTTCTTCAATCACATCATAATAATAAGTCATGGCGATTTTGCTTGGATTGGATATTCCAACGATGTGTTTTGACTTGATAGTATGCAATGCGGATGGATCGTTTTCCATAGCCATCCAAGGTTTGAAGGTAAAGTATCTCATGGACTCATCCATACTATCCACTGCAACGACTCTTAATGCCTGACGAATCACAACTTCATCATTCTTTTCACTGTCCCACTCGACGACTTCAGCAAAAACTTCTTCGTTATTGTCTAGTTTGAATTGTTTAATTTCCATTATAGTTCTACCTCATATGTTTTATATATGAAGTTCTCAGCCTTATACATTTTCAGTCTTTCCCACGAATGCAGTAAAGCAAAATTTTGTCTCGATCCGCTGGAAATGTCGTCCGTGATATCATACAATTGAGTTGTTCTCCCGTCGTCTGATTTACGTAGACCCCTTCCGATTGATTGTAAGACTCTGATTTGTGATTTAGATGGAGAAGCAAAAATAATATTATGTAAATTACGAATATTAATACCAGTGCTGAAAGTACCCAATGAAGCAACGATGATTGCGTCGGATTGTTTCTCGGTAATCTTTCGTATTGCTTCACGATCTCCTGTATCCGTTGCACCAGATACGAAAAAAACTTTTCTATCATTGTGGGCTTTGTCCTCAATTAAGTCATACAAGGGTTTACCATGTTTCTCAACAAACTGAAATAATACAAGAGTATTTCCCTTTTGGTCTAATGCAAGGTTACGAATAAACTGATTGCGTTTTTCGTGTTTAACAATATACTCTAATTCATCTTGGTAAGAACGTTTTCCAAAAGAGTCTCGATCTTTGTGTTTGAGTACCAATCGTTTGATTTCCAACTTTGCCAAAGTGTCATTGTCTTGTAAGTTACGAGTCGTGGTAACCTTGTATACTCTTCCAAATAATCCTTGTAAAACAAGTTCGTGAGTTTGTGTTCCATCTAAAGTTCCTGTCGTACCAAATCGATAACCAGCCTCTGTGCATTTATTCATAATGGTTGTCAATGATTTAGATTTGAATCCATGACACTCATCACCGATTACCATACCAAACTGTTCAAACCAAGGCTGTCCTAATTTATATATGGATTGCCATGTCGATACAACAATGGATAACATAGTATCCTTATCCTTACCAGAATAGATCTTATGGACATCATTATATCCATACTCTGCAAAGTCATTTGTCATCTGTTCGACAAGTGATGTGGTTGGAACAATCACTAAAACCTTTTGGTCTTCTTCTGCAAGTGCTTCCAAGAAATATCGAACGAGAACATATATAATAAGTGACTTACCTGAACCTGTGGGTGATACAAGAATCGCCCGTTTTCTTTCTAATCCTTTACAGACGGCATCAAACTGATAGTCACGAATCTCATGAGGTAAAGACAAATTATGAATGAAATCTATTATTTCTTTTGGATTTATCTTCTCCTTATTAGTAATGTCGTCAGGGTATCCATATTCACTTTTTTCTGGGCTTACGGTATAACTACGTTGGTCAGCAAACTTCTGGAGATGGTCAATGAGTCCGGCGGGTAGTTGATACGCACGATTATTAAACAATCGAATCTTTCCGTCCCACATACGACTCTTGTATGCGGGCATAAACTTGTAGCCTGGGACATAGAACGAAAAGAATTCATTGAGTTCCATTGCAACACCAGAACTACATTCGATCTGTAATATACTGTGATTTAGTTTCCGGACTGAAATCGTTTCCATTCGATAATATTCTTAATTGTCTGATGTCGCCATTTGAGTTGTTCGATAATTTCAGAGAGTGTCGAGATAATGTTCTTCCAATACTCGACTAACTGTTCTGACTTTTGAATATCTATGTCAGAATTATAATAGTGATCCATCTCACCCTTGAGTACTTTCAGGCCATCGAATGGATCAAAGTCCCAACCCTTTTCTTCGATTTGGTCTTGAGACATTTTACCGTTGTAGTATAACCACTTATCCTTCAACAAAATCTTTTGTTTAAACTCAACCTTCTGTAGTTCTATTTTTGCTTGAGAGTGGAGTTGTAGATATTTTGCATGAAGCATAGGAGTGTGACGAGACACATCATCTAATTTCATATCATCAATAATGCAATCCTTTGACCACATGTCAAGGATAGTTTCAAGTTGTTTCATAATTTACCTTAAATTGATATCACGTTTTCAATAGATCCAGAAGTTGTTACACCTAGTAGTTCAAAATAGTTAAATCTAAATGATGCATTGAATGTTATATATGTATCACCTGTAGAAGTAGATTCAAAATTAATATCACCCAATGAAGTAGGAATACAATCCAAGTATCTTACTTGTTTGGTTGTATTGTTATGGCTTGATAGTATATGCAATGTGATATCTGCATATGTTGGAGGAGTTGTACTTGTTCTATCAAGTGGATTTTTTATTGGAGTATCCAATAACCTTCTTATCCACTGAAACATTTCAGAATAACCTTGCATGTCCTCATCTAAAATAATATCAGCAGAGAGTTCGTTGAATGTCAACTTATCGCCAGGGAATGGAATACCAGTAATTTTCTGATATGGTTGTTCTACAGACGACATCAACATACCCGGATGTGTCACAGTCTGACAGAAGAATTCCAGATTCGGATAATTTTTTCTATCTAAACTCAGTTTAAAACTGGTGGGTTGTAGATAGTTTAAGTTCGTAGTGAGTGTTGCCATATCTTTATTTATACCTAAAAAAAGGGGTTCCTTTCGGAACCCCATTAATCAAAGGAGAAACATTATGTTATTATTATTAACAGGTCTTAAGCGAGGATGTTGTCCACACGGAAGATTCTGTAGTATTGGTTAGTCTTAACAGCAGCAAGACCGTCAGCAGGAGTCGAACCAACAAATGGGTTAGAAGCCATACCGTAACGAGTCTTGAATCCAATCTTAGGTTGGAATGTGTCTTCTGCAACTGCACGAACCATTGTGAGTGGTACGTATGGGCAATAGAAGAGACCAGCGTCATATGGGTTAGTACCCTTATAACCAACAGTAATGTAGTCAGTAGTTGCATATGGGTCAATGTAAACACGAGTGCGGCCGTTCAGAACACCAGCAAATGTATTACCAGTGTCGTCTACACTCAATGAAGTATTCATTGCAGGAGCGTAGTCGAGCATACCAGATGCAGAAAGGGCAGAAGCAACATCTGAAGAACAGATAACAAAGTTACCCTTACCTCTACGAGTTTCTTTTGCGATTGTATTGGCTTCTCTTTCGAGTTGTACAATCAGACCCTTGAACTTCTCAACTGACCAACGACCATCTGCATCTGTAGACAGATCAAAGATACCGTTGACAGCAGTGTTTGAAGTGCTAGCACCAGTCTTCGCTTGTGAGTTGATAGTACGAATAACTTCACGGTTGATCTCAGCGAGAATCTCTGTAGACAGAATATTTGCAAGTTCTGTCTCAGCGTCCAAACCGTGGATCGCTTTCAAGTCTTGAGCGAGTTCAAGTGAGTACTCTGCCTTCAACGCACGAGACTTAGCAGTAACAGTTGCTTTCTCGATTGTGAAACCCATCTCATTGAAAGTAGAACCAGCTGTTGAACCCAATGCTTCCGCATCAGTTGTTGGCATCGCAGCACCGGTAGTACCGTTTGCAGGATCATTACGCTGATCATCAATTGTTGAGTCTGCATCTGTATCTGATACTCCATCCAAGCCTGAAGCACTTGCGATTTGAGTATAAGAAGAATCACCAGAGAATGCAGAGTTTGCTTCGTCAAACAGAGCTTCTGAATTAGAAGTTGTACCGCCGTTATAACGTGACTTCATTGCAAAGATCAGGCCAGTAGGACCAGACATTGGTTGAACACCACAAACGTCATACGCCATCAAATTAGGCATTGCACGACGAACAAGTGCAATCAATACTGGGTTCCAGTTTGCAGCTGAACTTACACTATTTCCAGGAGCGCCAGCATGTGGAGCTTCTGAAAGCATTTGCGCTTCTTCGTTAAGAGCACGTTCTTGGTTTTCTAGAATCGCAGCAGTAACAGCTTTACGGTGCGAATCTTTGATCTCACCAGCTGCTTGGTTATCAAGCACTGGAGACCATTTTTCGATCAAACGATCATATGATTCCATCATTGGGAACACTCCTTATTATTTTGATGCTTTTTCAAGAGCCGCAAGGTAAGAAGACATTGAACCAGAAGTTACAACAGGAGATTCTCCATCGTCTTCTTGTGCGTAGTCAGCTTCTTTTGACTCAGTTGAAGTTTTTGTGAAGTATGATTCTTTTACCGTAGCAACTTTCTGTGCGAAAGTTTCTTCGTTTTCGAAATCAATGTCTTCTACGAGTGACTTAAGTTTTTCAACTTGAGTCTCGGCCAAATCACGAGCAGACTCACGGATGATTGCATCACGTTGATACTGTTCTAATTCTTCAGCCAGGGCAATTGCCTTACCAGTAGTAGCGTTGAGTTGTTCTTCGAGACCTTCAACCGTCTCCGCAAGATCATCAACTAGATCGACTTTAGACTCAGGAACATCGATGTAAGATTCTTCAAACAGAGTTTTCATTCCGTTCATGAAGTTCTCAGCAATTTCAGTTCTCAGTCCAGTTTGAATGGCAAGTTGGTTTTCTTCCATCCAATTTTCAACTACGTAGTTGAGGTATGAATCGACTTTCTCTACGAGGTCAGCCTTAGTAGATTCGATCTCTTCAGAGAGTTCTTCTTCATACTTGGCTTCCAAACGGTCAACTTCTTCTGACAACTTCGACTTGATAGCTGTTTCGAAAATAGTTTCCGCTTTTGTCTTAAACTCTTCAGACAATGTTGCTTCATCAGAGATGAGAGCATTCAAGTCTTGAGAGAAATCAGCCTGATACTCAATGTCAGCACGTACTTCTGTTTCGCCTTCTTCGACATCAAAATCTTCTGCCATCATTTTAGAAAGCATGACACTGAGGTCTTCTTTCTTGGCTTTAGACATCATTTGATAAGCGGCATTAATCATACCAGCTTTTGTCTTAGGCATTGGATCTTGCTTAGTGTTGTCACTTTTACGCTTTTTAGCGGTTCCAGTTTTATCACCAGCTGCATCCACAGAGGCTACTGACTGAGCTTCAGCATTCTTAGGATCGTGAGCACCTTCTTCCATGATTTCGTTCTCGTCATCATGGAGTTCTAGATCTTGATCTTCAGTGTATTGATCAGTCATAATTGACTCCTATATTTTAGATTTGAGTAACGAGAGGAAATTCTTAAACTCACGAACCTGTGTCTCATAGAGATCTTTTCGTGGAGCTCTTTTAATTTCAGTCTCCATTTTTTCAATTGTTTGAGCTTCTATTATACCGTTATTCCATACCCACTCTACACCTTCCATAACTCCATTAACAAAAGCATTTGGTGCAGATGGATCTTGAACGATATCAACGGCATTTAACATGAAGTCGGGACCGACTGTCATTACACCGCTGCCTCGCTGCAAACTTCCCATACCACGAGTCGAAACGCCAACCCTTACGCCACCATCGAGAAGACCTTCAACGATCTTACCCATAGGAGTATTCAGAATTGTCGCTTTTCCTACAACATCGTTACCCTTCCAATTAAGGGAATCGATTTTGTGAGAAACTTTGTCTAGGTTGATTGTTGGTCCTTCAGGATGATTGAGTTCACCAACAGCTCTACCTTTTGAAACTTGTTCATCAATATACTTACCAACAGCAGATTCCATTACGGATTTAGGATAGATTCTACCGTTTCTATTCTTTTGTTCTGATGAAGCAAAAATACCTTCAATAGCATAAGTTTTCTTACCATCTTTGGCTTCAGTAATTACTTCCAAATCTTGGTCTGTATATTCTGCAATCAGTTTCATTTCATTTTTCCGAATTGTTTCACAAATTGAGTGGCAGCTTTCTCTGCCTCTTTTTGTGATCTATAGGAATCAAGTCTGTCGCCATCAACATACGCAACAAACTTGCCCTTATCTTTATGAATCATTACTGCAATACGATCCACCTTGAAGTCAGATACATGATCTCCAGGCGGCATTTTATTTCTTAGTTCAGTAAAATATTTCATATTTCTTTTTGTTCTTAATTATTTATATGTTTTTGAATTTCTAAATAAGACTAATTTTCGTCTTCTTCCCATTCTTCATCATTATCTAATTCAAGATCTGTATCGTCTTGTTGATCGATGTCAACATCATCCACTTCATAATCGTCATCTTCTGGTTCACCACCATTATACAACTGATTTGCAATAGCAATCTTTTCTTGATCCAATGCATCTGAAACCTTGTCTGACATCATGTCATTAAAGATTTCGTTTGCCGTTGTATAGTCTTGGTTCATTGCGGCTTGAACTAAATCGTTAATTGGATTTGTTTCAACTTCATTTTCTATTTGATCTTCGACTTCACTCATCATTTGTTTCCTTTTACGTTAATGTCAATACTATGTTTTTGTGGTTCAGGTTCAGGTTGTGGAGGAGGATCTTCCTGTTGTGGTTCTTCCTCTGGTTCCTGTTCCTCTTGTTCACCATTGAGTTCCTTCTGCATGTTTTCAATTTCTTCATCATTGAAATTCAATACATTCTTCATCACCCACTCTTTAGAGAAATAATCACCAACATAGTTAGTGATCTGATCCAAAGACTGTAGTTTCTCTCTCAGAATCTCAGCATCTTTCAGTTCTGTGAAATGGTTATCCATTTGATAGTCAACGAAAAGATCATTCTTAATTGTATCCCAATCCGAATCTGTAATGATACCTTTGAGAATGAGTTGCTTCTTCAGAATACCATAGAAGAGGTGTGCAAATCTTTTACGCAGACGATTGACAAACTTTTGAAACTTCAATTCGTCTCGTGTGATTTCTGATGAACGACCCAATGAGAACTGAGCCTCTTGTTCCAAACGATTGATTGGTACATTCAATGCACGATACATTTTCTTTTGAAAGTAAATAATATCATCAATCTGTCCAAGATTCTCACCGCCTGGTAATGAAGTAATCTCTGTACCCTTACCACCTTCTCTACGTGGTAACCAGAAATCTTCCAACATAGACATGTGTTTTCTATCGTCACGAATTTCACCAGTCTTTGCATCGTAAACCAACTTGTTACGATATCGAGTCATGATATCCTTGAGATATTGTTCTGCCTTACCACGAGGTAGGTTACCAACGTCAATATAAAATACTCGACGTTCTGGAGCACGAGCCAAACGATAGATGACAAGTGCGTCTTCCATCATTCTTAATTGGTTAATAGACTTCAGTGCTTTGTGAAGATAGGAAACGATTTTCTTACGGTCTTCATTCAACAAACCAGATGTGACATAACTGATTGAGTCAGCAGTCAACTTAACACCAGCATTCTGTGTACCAGGCTTTTCTTGATAGATATAATACTCATCTACTTTCTCGATAACATCAACGCCTGTTGTGGGATCCTTTGCCTTCTTGACTTGTTTTACCTTACGCATTTTCGATGCGTCGATAGGACGAATTTCTTGAATACCCGCCTTAATGTTTGATTCGTTGACTACGAGATGATGATATAGTCGTCCATCGACATACCATCTACGGAAAATGTCATGACCATACTCATTAAAATCGAGCATTCCATAGACATTGTCGAATTCTTCTTTGATTTGTTTTTTGATCTTATCAGAAACTTTAAGTTCATCCATGTTGATATCAACAGACTGTTCTCTTTCTGATGCGATAATTGCTTCGTTAATAATTTCTTCGATTGCTTGATCGACTTCGGGGTGCATTGCGACACCACGGTATTGCATGACAAGCTGATGATTGTCCTTTGACTCATCACCGTCCGGTGATGAGTCAA
>Ga0222715_10003781_pt1 | contig 13392 bp, 13 predicted proteins | sample C33_9DmetaG_FD_165056 | JGI IMG/M metagenome (GOLD analysis project Ga0222715, IMG submission 165056) | Estuarine water microbial communities from San Francisco Bay, California, United States - C33_9D | ecosystem: Environmental > Aquatic > Marine > Unclassified | place: USA: California...
AGTACCGACCAGGTTACGGATATTACTACTATGGTGATGGGGTATTTGGGTATTCCTACACAGGCCCTGGATCTGTCTCCTTCTCTCGCACAGCACACTGGAGCTTCGATAATTTCGGAGAGAATCTGGTGTTCACGCATTCAGGAGACAAGGCGATTGGATATTGGACCGGAGATCCAACGGTTGCCGCAGAAGAGATCACAACCGCAAACGGGCACACCGAAACTGCTCCGACTGCAGTGGGGGTGCTGGTCACACAGGAGCGTCATGTTTTGGCGTTAGGTGCAGATTTGGATGCTCGACTAGTCCGGTGGTCGTCTCAGGAAACTGTGGACGAGTGGACTGCAAGCGCAACCAACACTGCAGGCAGTTTACCTCTCCAGACAGAGGGGTACATCGTTGCCGCACGACGGGTCCCCCAAGGCGTTGCTATCTGGACAGATCAAGATGTTCATCTCCTACAGTACCTCGGACCTCCTCTGGTCTACGGAATCAACAAATTGGCAGACAACGCAGGGGTCTACTCTCCTTATGCAATTCACAGTTCCTCAGAGATCACCTGCTGGCTCAATCGAGGTGGATTCTGGGTGATGGATGGACTCGCCAAACCTCTACCCTGTCCGATTCAGGACCGAGTGCTAAGAACCGTAGACTGGTCTCAGGAGGGTTTGATCTACTCAGGCGGGAATGCGGAATTCGGTGAAGTCTGGTGGTGGTGTCCAAGCACCTCTGGGACAGACGGAGAGTGTGAATACTATGTCGTTTATAATTATCGTGACAATGTCTGGTACGACTCCCTTGCAGAATCGGGTGTGAGTAGGAACTGCTGGATCGACAAGGGGATCTGGCCTGCTCCGATTGCCATCGACGCTGGAAACAACACGATCTACCAACATGAATCCACAGACCCTGCACAGACCGAGAATGCAGAGGCAGAGACGGGTGCAATTGATCTGATGCGAGGAGAACGCTACAGCAGAATCTCCAAGATATTCAGCGACTCTGATCAACAAGCGGCAGGTGCAATCAATTTCCAATTCTATACTGCTGCCAGCGGAGATGCTGCCGAGACCACCTCCAGCAGTTATCCTCTGGAGTCGGATGGGGAGATTGATGTGCGACTGCAGGGCAGGCAGGTCCGGTACAAAGTGTCTGGAAATCTCACACAAGATTGGACGGTTGGACACACAAGATTTGAAACGCATGTCGGAGGTCGCAGATGATCCTACCAAATCCTCCAGGGACGTACCTGCAGTCTTATTTTGCACCGATTCTTCAGCAGATTGCGAGGTTGTTGACGACCTCATATCAGAAAGGATCTGATGTTGAACTCAACGCAGATCAAAGATTAATTATTGTTGCTCCTAATGGGACGAGGTACGAAATTACGGTAGATAATTCAGGTGTCCTTAGTGCGAGTGCCGTTTGATCTATGACTGCCGAAACAGAGAACTGCAAGAGATTGATGATGCACAGAGGGCATTTGAGGAGTTCATTCGACTGCATGAGGAAGTCAAAAGAGTATTGGCAAAGGATGTTGGGACTCATGACCCTGTCCATATCTGGCAAGGCATCTGGTCTGGAGATTACGACTGTTTGATTCATCAGAATTCAATTGCAGTTGCAGAAATGCTCAAGACCCCCAAATTAAAATTGTATCACTGCTTCCTTGCAGCAGGGATCATGGAAGAAGTTCTACAACTCTGGAAAATTGGGAAAGAACTTGGACGACAACGTGGTGCTGAGAAGTTCCAAATGATTGGGCGCAAAGGTTGGAATAAAATGATGGGTATACACACGGAATCAAGTCTTTACACAGAAGAGGTTGTATGAACCAAGGTGGTGGTGGAAACCAGACAGTAACCCAGCAGAACATCCCAGACTGGGCACTGGACTATGCCCAGAACACTCTGGACATGACAAAATACTATACGAACAACTCGGATTATCGACCTAGTACGTTAGACAGAGACTACTCAGGAATTCGGGGATACAACGGACAAGGGCAACCCAATTCGCAGGTCGGACAGTTTGGGTTGAATCCTTCCCCTGCACAACAGCAACCTGGATCTTCTGTTCTTGGCAAGAACAGCACAGGTGGTTGGAGTGGAGGATTTGGAGGGGGATTGCTTGGAGGGTTCGGAGGTGGAGCATTTGGTGGCGCATTTGGTGGTCCAGTTGTTCCAAGTGGGTTTGACGGTGCTGGCAGACCAAAACAACCCCAACCCATGCCTATTTCTATTCCCGATATTTGGGCGACTCCTTCTGATTTTACACAAGGAAGGAACGCAGCAAAATATTCTGCCCCAACTACTGGACCAATGGCAACACCAGGAGGTGATGTCAATAGCACAGCACCTGGGGGAACCAGCAGTGGTTACTCAGGTCCAACCACTGGACCTGCTGCTGTGCCTGGTGGAGACACAAACAGTACAGCACCTGGGGGAACCAGCAGTGGTTCATCAAGCAGTTCATCAAGCAGTTCATCAAACAGTTCATCAAACAGTTCATCAGGCAATACCAACAATCAAACTACTCTTCCTGCAGGAATGTCTCAGGAAGAAGTTCAAGCACTGATTGACGAGCAATTACAGCAGTTCGATGAGAACACGATTACACCTGATGAAATGCCCACTCCTTTTCCAGCCTACGACAGGCAACGATTTGCTGCACCGTCAACCCGAACCACACAAGGCGAGAACCTGCTGGCAAATCGAGTGTCTGGAGGAAACCCGTTTGCCGAAGCTCAAGCCGCAGCAAGGGGAGCATCCAACTATCGGTCTCAGTTCACGCCTGCGGCATTGAATCTCCAAGGCCCAAGAGCAAACACCTACGGAAACGTGAATCAGGGACTACTGGCAGGCCAGTATGGGAATGCCAACCAAGGACTGACACCTGCCCAGAATTACAGCAGAGATTTTCAACAAAACCTTGCACAGTTCCAGGACCCCTACACTAATCAGGTGGTGGATCAAACCATTCAGGATTTGGATCGAGCGAGAAGGATTACCAACAACGATATCTCCGGCAATGCGGCACGGGCAGGAGCATTCGGAGGGAGTCGTGAGGCACTGATGCGGACGGAGAACAATCGCAACTTTGCAGATCGCACTGCTGCTGCAGTTGGGCAACTCCGGTCTCAAGGATTTCAGCAAGCCGCAGACCGTGCACAGCAGGAACAACTGCAGAGATTGGGACTGACTGCTTCTGATATTCAAAACATGCGAGGCTATCAATCTGCAGGGAATCTCCAAGGTCAGAACATCTCAGCTCAGGATGTGCGGGATGTGCGAGGGTTGCGGTCTCAGGGTGCATTGACTGCCCAAGGACTAGGGGCACAGAGTGATCGTGATGCGATGGGTTATCAGAATCAACTGCAGATGCAGGGGAATCAGTTGGGGGTGGAGCAGGCCCGTCTTGCTGAACAGTTCCGACAGGGGGCAGGCGCACTGAACCTGCAGGGTGCTGGGGCACTGGGCAACCTGGCACAGATGCAGACTGCCGATGAAAGACAGAGGATTGCAGACCTCCTTGCCTCTGGTTCTGCAGGTGATGCTCGAAACCAACAGGATCTTGATTTCATCTTTAACGAATTCCAGCGTGAACTGGGGTATCCAGGTCAGCAGATTGACCTTCGCAATGCTGCGATCTCTCCAGCCACGGGTTCGATTGTGACGACCACGCAACCACGATATGAACAGAACCCAATCCTTGGAGGAGCAGGTGCTGCTCTTGCCGCATATGGGATGACAAGCAATCCTTGGATCGCAGGGGGTGCTGGTCTTCTTAGTTTACTAGGTTAAGGAGAACAGATGGCATTACAATATATGGGGTATCCTAACCCACAGGGATGGCAAGACTACTTGGATAAAGAATTCTTTCAACTGAGTGCCTTGTCTGGTGTAGATCCATCTAGTCCTGCCTCTGCATACTCTCCGAATGCTCTGGATTATCTGGATCAGTTGGACCGAGCAAGACTCCAGCAGGCCATGATGCCGAACTTGCCAAAGACCTTGGGATCTGATCCAGCATCGATGATTGAGCGGCAGTTCCAGCAGTATCGGGATCGGGAACCTATCCCTGAACCCACTCGCCCAGTTGCCGTGCGTCCTCCGTCTCCTGCAGTGCAGTCTCGACAGATGGCAGCACCTCCACAGCAGGCACAAGGTCCCGCAAGACCTGCATCAGACACCAGATCATTCAACTACCAGATCCCTGCAGTGCCGAAGACACCTGCACCAGCACAAGCTCAGACTGCCCCGTCACAGGGTGGGGGTCTGCTGGATGTAGACACCGACTTCTTTGACGACCCCACTCGGATGGGATTGCTCCAAGCAGGACTGGGATTGATGTCTGCACCTCGGTACTCAACAAACCCGAATGATGTCACTCTATCCTCTGCACTTGCCAGAGGTCTGGGTGGGTACATTCAGGGATACGGAGGAACCAAGAAGAGATTGAGTGAGGAAGAGAGGCAGAAGATTGAGGATGAGTACAAACGGTCTCAGATCGAGTTTGACAAACTCTACAAGACTGCATTGACCAATGAGGCCATTGGCAGAACTGAGCAGATGAAGAACCTGCTTGCCAAACCTGCCAAGGATCAAAAGGAGTGGGAAGCAAAAGTCCGAGAGATTTATCCGAACCCTGACAATAAAACGGGACAGGCATTGATTGCTGCAGGTCCCGTCGAAGGTGCTAAGAAGTTGGCAAAGTTGGCAGGAGGGATGACGGAAACGGAGAGGACAGGGTTACTCAATAAGATCAAGAATGACTCTGTACTGCCTGAAGATGACAAGACCATGCTGCTGGAAATGGTCAATGAACGAGACTATGAAGGGAAACTGTCCAACTCCTCGGTTGCCATCACTAATGCCATCAACCAGATCAAGGATGACCTCAAACCACCTAAAGAATCAAAAGGTGATGCTTTAGAACGTGCCGAGGACTTATTGATCGCTGCAGAACCTGGCTCAACCGACATCAGGGTTTCCAATGCTTTTGATCGGATCTACAGCAAGGAACTTGGAGAGAATCGGACATTCAATGCAAACACAAACAGGGAAGAAGTCACAAAAATCTATCCTGTGATTCCTCAAGAAATAGAAGACAAATTCCCTGAGTTGGTAGCAAGACGCAGACAGTTGGAGCAAGGTCAGTCCGTCAAACCACCTTCACTGTCACAACAACAAGAAGAGAACCGTGCTGCCGCATTGGAAGCCTATCACAATGAGATTGTGGAGAATAAGTATGACCAACCAGAACCCATGCTTGGTACAGAAGGACTGAGGGAATTCATATCACCAAGATTTGCCAGTGACGAATATCTGCTGAAGATCCGTGCCCAAGATCGATGGATTGAGAACGTATTACGAGCTGCATCTGGTGCTGCCATAAATAAAAGTGAATACGCAGATAAGCGAGCGCAATACTTCCCAGAACCTGGAGAAGGGCAAGCAGCAGTTGAAGCAAAACGCAGAGCAAGAGATATTGAATTGCAAAAGGCAAAACTGAATCTAGCGAGTCAAATGGAACAAGCCCGAAAACAAGAGGCACTCCCAAAAGTTGAAGTTGAAGACCCTGATGCTTACCTTTTGGAGTAACCAATGGACCTAAGACAAATCCTTGCAAAAGTCTCTGATGCCCGTGCAAGAGGGAAATCTGAGGAAGTCATCAATGAATATCTGCGGAAGAAAGGATATACCCGCAAACGGTTTGAAGATGCAGTCCTCTACAGTATTGAACAGGATTACAATAATAATGAATATGAACGGGTAGCAGGGCAAAAGGACAACCCGCAGTTCTGGCGAGGAGTAGCCCGTGAGTTGACCAATGGGATGCTCTACGAATGGGGAGATGAACTAGAGGCAATTTTCAGGTCTTGGGTAAGTGGAGGTCGAAAAACCTATTCAGATGTATTGAGTCAGATTGAAGAAGAACGTGCCAAATTTCAGGCAATGGACCCTACGGCAACCTCACTTATGAATCTAAGCGGTTCCTTGATGGGTAGTGGAATGGAAGGAGGTGTAGGAAAATCCATGAACCTCGCATTGCCCAAATCTCTTCAACCCGTCACAGGGCAAACTTTGCGGAATATTCCAAAGAGTGCAACTGCTGCAGCAGGGAGTGGTGCAATTGCAGGGGGGATCACATCCTATGGTGCAGATGTCGATCCAGCAACAGGGATGGCAGTTGGCGCAGGCATGAGTGCCTTACCAACTCCTGCCATTGATCTGGGCACTGCTGCACTGCAGAAGGCATTCAGTGGTTCTGGTGGTGGTGGTACGGTTCGACCTCCTTCTGCAACCAATGATTATGATCCCAACAATCGGGCATTGAGAAGCATCCTGCAGGACTTGGAGGATGATTACCGAGTTAAGGGAGATGCTGCAGTCCAAGCTGCACGGCAGAACATGCAGGACAGGTTCGTCAGCGCTGGACGAGGGGAAGAAGCCATGCTGCTGGATCAGGGCAGACGCAACCTACTGAAGAGAGCAGACTCTCTGGTGACTACACCAGGACCTGCAGCAACACAGGTCAGTGATGCCTTGTTTGAACGTCAGGCAGGTCAACGAGATCGTTTGATTGGAAGTGCAGAAAAAGGGATGGGCGTTGGATCTGATCCAGAATTGTTTGCCCAGGAGATGAAACAGACCAGAGATGCACTTTCTCCGAGATACCAAGCAATTCAGAATGACTTGATGCGGAGTCCGGTATATCAGCAGATTTATGAAAGAGATCCCAGATTTTCACAGGCTCAAGGATCTATTCAGCAGAACTACATAGCTACAGGGGAACCGTCAACGGGTCCAATCAGAACAGATCAAGGCAACATCCGACCAGGTCCTTACACAGTCCGAGAGATTGAGGATACTCGGCAAGGGGTAGGGGATATGATTGATCGCAGACCTGTGGAGTCTGGATATGTATCAGGCGCAGAACGTCGATCTCTGTCCAAGAACTACTCACAGATGATGGATGCAGCAGATGTTGATAATCCTGCATATCAGCAGTTGCGTCGAGAAGGATACGACACCCGCATGATGCAGGAACTCAATCTGAAGGGATACACAGAGATTCCACGAATGCCTCCAGAACGATTGCAGAATTTTGTAGAAGGTCGTACTGAAGCCGAGATGAATGCCATGCGTTCAGGGTTTGTCCAGAAACTGAAGGACCAGATGAACGAGAAGACTGCCATTGCAGGTGATCGAACCAGGGACTGGTCCTCTCCCAACATGCAAAGACGCATTGAAATTCTGTTTCCTACTCCTGAAAAGTATGCACAATTCCAAAGAGAGATGGATGCAGAACGAAGGATGAGTGAATCTGCAGGGTATGTACTAGGGAACAGTCGAACTGCAGAACGATTGGCATCTCAGGACGAACTGGGAGGGATGACCAATCAGGAAGCCATCAGTGCAATGAGGTCAGGCCCATTGGATATAGCTGCAAGAGGTGCAGATTTGTTGTCCAATTACTTCAAGCGCAACAACATGCGGCAGATGTCCGAGCAGTTAGGACCTCGATTGACTGCACAGGGAACAGATGCCATTGAACAGCAGTTCAGGGATCTACAAAATTACACGGCACTTCAGAATATGATGGCTCAAGAACGGGCTAGACGGAACATGGTTCTTGGAGGTGTCGGAGGTCGGTACGGAGCAGGACTTCTGGACTAGAAACATGGTCAGCATCTCTGCATTCTCTAAAATATACTAAATAAATTCAGTAGTTTACGGTGGTGTGCCAGTGACTTCTAATCAGTAGGTTTCAGGTTCAAGTCCTGATGGGCGCACCATTTGCGGGGAATTTTAGCATGGGCACACATGGTAAACACGGTCATAGTCCTTTGACCAGATTTTCAATCTCCAACGCATCAGGATCGAGGTAGCCCATAGTCGTGCTTAGATCCTCATGTCTGAGCAATCTCTGGACATGCACCGGACTCGCTCCCTGTCGTAGTAATTCCGTAGCAACTCCTGCCCTGAATCCATGTAGAGGTTTCGGTCCTCTGCAGTCGCATTTTGTCTGCACGAAACGCATTGAGGCAGTCAACTCATTCAAGTGCGCCCAATATCTTGCCCCGTTCCCTTTGTCCAGCACCCAAGTCTCTCCCTCTCTGTCCCACTGATCAATTTCCTCCCGCAGTTTCGGGCTGATGGGGACCCAAGCGTCTTTCCGAGACTTCACTTGCCAATCCTCAGTGCTGACGATCTTGATCCTATTCATGGTCACATGTGCCCATGTCAGATTAAGTAACTCCCCTCCTCTCATTCCTGTCTGACTCAAGATCCAGATGCACCTATATAATAAGGTATACCTGCGTCCTGGGGTTCCCCTGCAGTATTCCAACATGGTTTGGATCTGTTCTGCCGTATAAAACTGCACCCTCTTCTTCACCGTCCGCAACGCTTTCAGATGCACAGGATGTTTCAGCAGTTCTTTATCTGACAACCATCGCAGAAACACTCGCACCGAGCGGACTGCCGAATTGATCGAGGTGTCTGCCAATCCTAAACTGCGGAGGTGGTCGTAGTACACTTGCTGAACTGCAGAACTGAGCTGACCGACTCTGGGGGGAGCAACCTCAACAAACCTGCTGCAGTCCAATCGGTAATGATCCACGGTCTTGGTGTCTCTGGCACTGGCAACGGACTCCAGCCACTCCTCCAGCAGTTGATTGAGGTACTGACCTTGATCCTCCTCCTCCTTGCACTCTCTCTCAAACCTCTCCAGGTTGTTCTTGTACCGGAAATTGAGAACCTCCTGCAGTTCTTCTTCCGTCTTGCCTCGGAACTCCTCGACAGACCCAAGGACGTATCGTGTCCTCTTCTTTCCTCTGCGGTAATTGCCAACCCAGACCTGACGTTGCTTATTGAGACTGATGTCCTGTCGTCTCATGTCACTCTCATAATCAAGGCCACTCTCCCGATGAGCTGGAACTGCTGACCGTCATCGTGCTGGACAACCTGCTCTCTGTACATCTGGTTGTCACTGATGATGCGGATCTGCCCAAACTCCCTCTGCAGTCTCTTGACGAACACGGCATCATCTACTCTGATCAAGTAGAGACCGTCACTTGTGTAGCCCGTATCGAACTCTACGGCAACGTGATCCCCATGATTTACTGTGGGGAACATGCTGTCTCCCTCAACCTTGACGAACCCAATCTTCCCGTTCTCTGGCAAGAACAATTTTGGCATATTCAATTGCTGCTTCACGACTTCAATACCTTGATATTCTCCATGTCCTGCTGAAACCCGCACATTGTAGACGGGGACTTCCCGATAGTCTGACTCGATCCCAGAGACTTCCTGCTTACCCTCCTGCAAGCTATCTGTGGCATCCTGCCTTGGTTGTAAGATATTCCTCCAGTCCTCCACATAAATATCTAGTTTAGAAATAATCACACCCAGTTTATCTAGGTCAATCTTCCGTTTACCTGTTTCAATATCTGAAACCCCTGACTGATTGATCCTCAGCTCTTGAGCCATTTCCTTTTGCGATATCCCCAATTCTCTACGCTTTTCTCGCATTAAAGAACCGATAGATACTGGCAAGTATCCGTCTTTCAAATTTTTATCTCCAAAAATTGTTGACTTTGCAGATTTACTCAGATTATTATCTGAGGAACAGATAATCTGTTAACTGCTAACTAAGCAAAATATGAACCTCATCACAACCCACGAACTTTCGCAAGCGACAGGAATCTCAATCGACAAGTTGCGGAAGCTACATCAGTCGAAACAAACCAAGACGAGTAAGCAGTTTACTCCAAGAGGACCAATCCTCTGGACATCAGAAGCAGTTCAAGAACTTCAGGAAATCAATGCAGACAAATGAATACGACGACCTGAAGGCGGAACTTCAGGAAGTCAAAGAAATCCTGGCAGTCATTGCCAGGACCGTGGCAGCAGACAATGAAGTCTCTGCAATTCGCACTGAGCGCAGACTGGCTGATGAGAAACGTCAGGCAGATGTGCTGAATGTGATCAATCAGAACCGTCAGATGCTGGATCTGGCGGACTAACCACAAAGAGGACGCATGAGGAAGTACCAAGATAAGTGGACACAGCAAATATATGACGATTGCTGGATAAGATTGAATACGGGGTTGGGTGAAACTTTAAAAGATCATCCCAAAACCACAGGGAAGAAACCTTACATTCCAAACCGAATCATAGAAACGATTTGGCGAGGAATTCACGCAAATTTGTTTCCAGAACAGAACTGGGCACAGTTTAGAGGAACAACACTATACGGGGCATTTGCCGCAGGTCGTGATTGGGCAAAACAAAACAACTGATCCCTCACCCGTCCCCCAGTACGGTCTCCTGTTGACTGCCGTGGTCACATCTCACAGGAGAGAAACTGGGTTCCTCATGGGGAGGAAGCATCGTTTTTCATAGGCAGAGGGGTCTGCCTGCAGCTTAACGGTGTGCAGACATTGAACAGTCGCCTCCCCACCACACACACATGGAGAGTGAAATGAGTCGAGTAGAGTACCTGTTCGATATGGAAGCACAGTCCCGTAAATCCCACCTCCTGCGACCATCACAACGATTATGCCTACGAAAGATGTACTGGTGGATTCGCCTACAGTGGGTCACTGCAAAGTGGAAGATCCGTCAGATGAAGAAACGATGACCCACGCAGAAAAGATGAATGCTCGATTTAAAGCATTCAAGGCCGAGACTGCACGGGTGAACCGTGCATATTGGGCCTCAGTTCGTCGTGCCAATGAGCAGGTGAAGGAGATTCGTGCGTCGTACACCCCTGTGTATGAATGTCCTGTCTGTGGTCTGTTGCGTCCAGCAGATCATAGTCGAGGATGTGCGGATCTCCGACCTGCCGACCTGACGATGGAGGAGAAGTTGGACAGAAGGGATGACCCGATGAATGACCGGACTTGGGACTATGATGCAGACCCTGAGAAAGTTTCCGCATTATGACCTATCCACACACTGGCAACCGTTTATGTAGGAACTGCAGGCACTACAAGACTGCAGGAAATTTCCGTCTCCCCTCGTCTTATATCTGGGGGATGTGTGGGGTGACTGGGGCAGATGAAGCACCCTTGCACTCCTGTGGATTCTGGGAGTGGGACGAAAAGATGGAGGAGAAGAAAGTTGAGTGAGAAGCGATGGAACGCACCTAAGATTTGTACTGTCTGCGAATTGATGTTCATCCCAATTCGGGCGCATCAACTTACCTGTGGGGAGACCTGCAGCAAGATTCACAAAAACAGGCAAGAGAAGGCCAAGTATCGGTCTGTCTCGCCCAAGACCTGTGTGGTCTGCAAGACCGTGTTCCAAGCAGATCGGAAGGCAAAGACCTGCAGTAAGGACTGCAGTGTTGCCTGGAGGAATCGGAGGGGTCACAAGAAGTATCCTGCGAAAAACTGTGTCGTGTGTGGGACTGAGTTCTTTGGGATTCCTAGAGCAATGACCTGCAGTCGGGAGTGTTCGTATCAGTCCAAATTGGAACGAGCAAGGTTGGGTCTGTACCTCAAGGATCGACCACCGAAACCGTGTGCAACGTGCGGGAAGATGTTCAAACCCAAGACGTTGAGCCATCAGTTCTGTGGTCGTGCATGCTGGGCATCCAATCCAAGGAAACCTGCTGAGATTGTGGCCTGTCTGCACTGTGGAGAAGAATACACCAAGACCAAATCTCATCAGAAGTATTGCTCTGCAGATTGTTTTGAGGAGGCACGGAAAGAGAGGGCACAACGCACGAACTGGGAGGTGCGAGGGGTTCCTAAGAAGAAGATCGTCAAGTGCAAAAGTTGTAATTTTTATTTCGAACAGAAGCACTCACGCCATGTTTACTGTTCAGCCTCATGTAATTGTGATGCTCAGAGAGAACGAGGACGACTGGCAACGGAGAATTCCCCGATTCGTCCCAAGAAATGTTTGCACTGCAAGGGTGAATTCACTCCTCGGACTCGGAAATCTATGGCAAAATTCTGCAGTCATAAGTGTCGAGGTGGGTATCAGACTGTCAAGAGACAGGAAAAGATTGATGAACTGGAAAGGGAACAGAAGAAAAAGGGTGAGCTGCAGAAGAAGTGGGACGACTCCTCGATTCAAGTCAAGGATTGTCCCCCAGACACGGCATATGCCAAGGAGATTTGGCACTACCTGAAACGAGGCAAGACGATTACAAAGTACCTGCATCCCATCTGGGCCGCAGGGTCTGTGATTGATGAGGATGAGGTCGAATTATTTGAAATTTAACGGTGCTGGGCAAAGCAGGAGCTGGAGTCCTCCCTTAAAAAAATCCAGCCACATTCATGCCTGCCTAATCAATACGGGGGTTTTAGCGTTTTCTCCTCCTACGATCTCAGCACCACCGAACTGATCTGCATCAGTGGCATATCGTGCCACTGGTAGAGACCAGTTAAGGATTCAGAACTGAGGGACTAAATCACGCTATATATCCCTCCGACATTGTGTCGTCGTGCGCAGGAACCCCGTGAGGCTTTTCAGACAGACGGGGATCTAGGAGGTTCTGCAGTTCAAACTGATACGGGCACTTAGGATCTGCCTAAAGGTGCTGGTCTCTGTTCCTAACCCAGTTGCAAGGAAGCATGGTTTATTTCGCCTATGACGCTATGGAGCAGACCGTCAAGATTGGATTTACGGACAAACCACTGAAGGAACGACTCAGCAACTTGCGGACTGCCAATCCTCACATCCGAATCCTCGGATGGATTCCTGGCAATGAGAAGACCGAGAAGCAACTGCACAAGCAGTTTCAGCATCTGCATCATGCCCGTGAATGGTTTTACTACCGTGATGAACTGAAGACCTTTGTGCGGAATGTCGTCAATGCCAGGGTCTCTGAAGAACCAGAGTGGATGGTGCGTCTGAATGAGGAATACCAACGCAATAAGGAGGCAGGAACTCCAGAACTGTCCTCCATTCATCAATTACTGACCCTGGTCCAAGAGATTGAAGACCTGAATGACTGGGAGAAAGGATTTATTGAGCATCTTTACAAAAGGTACTGGGAACCGTTCATCAGTAACGACTCCGAATACCCTCGATCTCATCTTGGCATGACTGCCAAGCAACTCGACAAACTCAACCAAATTTTTATTGAGAAGAAGAATGTCACTCAACGAACAACTACAAGAGGTCCACTCACAGTCGTTCGGAACAGAAAAAAAGGTTCTGTCCAGTTTCTCAGTGGGTAATGCCAGCACTGCAGACAACAAGGTGATCCATAGAACCTTTGAAAAACCCGAAGAACTGCTAGAGGAGCGACCGGAACCGGAAGAACAGGAAGAGTCCAAAGAACAGACGACTGCAAGGATACACGACCTGATCCGTGCTAGGGGTAAGGACTACCATTCATTTCAGGAACTTGAGGAAATGGACTCTT
>Ga0222715_10003783_pt1 | contig 13391 bp, 10 predicted proteins | sample C33_9DmetaG_FD_165056 | JGI IMG/M metagenome (GOLD analysis project Ga0222715, IMG submission 165056) | Estuarine water microbial communities from San Francisco Bay, California, United States - C33_9D | ecosystem: Environmental > Aquatic > Marine > Unclassified | place: USA: California...
ATAGTACTCAATGATTTCCCTGGATTGGTATTCGGTTTTACACAACCCATTGAAATGCGTGTCTCAGAAATGCTCACGGGTGTGCGAGGTGATGTCGCAATAAAACTGTTCGGTGACGATCTGGATATACTCAATAAAAAAGCGCAGGAAATTGCCAGCGTGATTGAAAAACTGGACGGTGCTGAAGATGTATTCGCCGCACAAAACGAAGGTGTGCAATATCTACGTGTTGTAATCGATCGCCTGGCTGTCGGCCGCCGTGGCCTATCTATTGATGATGTAGAAAATAACTTACGTTCATTGATAGAGGGGCAAAATGTTGGCACCATTTACGAAAATGCAAGACGCATTCCTTTAATTATCAAAGGCGGTAGTGATCTTCGACAATCAGCAGCAGAATTCACCAATCTAAGACTTACACTAAATGATGGCCGTAGCATTCCACTAGTCAATCTGGCGCGACTGGAAAGAGTTGAAGGGCCAGTAATGATCACGCGTGAAACAGGGAGTCGATCATCTGTCGTTGTTGCTAACGTCGGCGGCAGAGATTTAGTGGGTTTTGTTGATGAAGCTAAAAAAAATGTAGCCGATCAAGTAGACCTACCTACAGGATACTTTTTGAAATGGGGTGGACAGTTTGAAAACCAGCAACGGGCAGCGGCCCGATTCGCTATTGTTATCCCAGCCGCTATTGGTTTGATTTTCCTATTATTATTCAGTACGTTTCGTTCTGTCGGCCAATCCATATTAATTCTTACTAATATTCCATTCGCCATGATCGGCGGGGTTATCGCACTTTGGATTGCAGGCGAATACATTTCTGTTCCCACATCTGTGGGCTTTATTGCACTATTGGGAATCGCTGTATTAAACGGTGTAGTTCTGGTTACTTTTTTTAATCAACTAAGAGCACTGGGTCAAAAAATAGACGATGTGGTCATTCAGGGTGCGCGACGGAGGTTACGTCCGGTCATGATGACAGCGACAATAGCCGCATTTTCGCTGCTGCCGTTGCTGTTTGCCACTGGTCCCGGCTCAGAAATTCAGCGCCCGCTTGCCATTGTTGTTATTGGTGGGCTTGTCACGTCAACCATATTAACTTTATTAATACTGCCAGTGTTGTACCGTTGGCTTCATCGTTGAGGATTTTCATGGAACTATCATTATTAACTATTATATGTCCGCCTTCACTTGAACGCCCAATAACCGATTGGTTACTTGAGCAAGAAATGATTAATGGCTTCACCAGTCTGGAAGTTCATGGTCATGGCAGTAGACCAGAGTCACTTAGTCTTATAGAGCAGGTTGAGGGACGTAAGAAACAAACGATGTTTCAAATACACATGGGATCTGATATCGAGACTATAGTCATTGATAATCTTAAACGTGATTTCAATGGCACTGACATCCATTACTGGACAACACCAATCATCGCGACCGGCAATTTATTGAGTGACAATTAGCTCTTTTTCTTGCTGGAAATAACTCTATATCAATTTTGCAGGCTGAATAAGTTACTTGACTATCCCTGCTCTAATAAATTTCGAAGATCAATCACAGCTGAATTAGCACGTGAAATATAGGAAGCCATCACCAAAGAATGATTGGCGAGAAAGCCAAACCCTGTTCCATTCAAGATCATCGGACTTAACACTGTGTCTTGAGTGCCTTCCAGTTCACGAATTATTTGTCGTAAACTCACCAAAGCATTTTTCTTTTGTAATACATCGTGTAAATCATATTCAATTGCATGCATAAAATGAATCAAGGCCCAGCATGTACCACGTGCTTCATAAAAAACATCATCAATTTCCAACCAGGGCGTTTTGACTTCCATTAAGTCAGGTTTAACTGTTGACTGTGTTGCCTGTGAATCACCTTCAAGATCAGTATTAACTCTTGCTTGTCCAACACTAGCACTCAATCGTTGCGATAAACTGCCTAACCGTTTTTCTATTATGGCTAACCAGTCGCGCAGGTTATCAGCACGTGCGAAAAATTGTGCATCTTGTTCATTTGGATCAGACAAGCGATGTAGATAATCATCGAGTGCATCAATACCCTTTTGATACTCACGTTCTGTAGCCGGTAATATCCATGATTCAGAATCAAAATGAAACTGTGGATCAGCTATCATCAAATCATGGTCTTCTACTGATTGTGTTTGTGAACGGCTGAAGTCATTACGCATTGATCTAGCGAGATCGCGTATCTGGGTAAGAACACCAAATTCCCAGGAAGGAATATTATCCATAAAAACACTGGGTGGGATCATGTCATTACTTAAATAACCACCACGCTTATGTAATAGTTTATTTGCGACTTCAATCATAGTTGCTGTCGTCATAAAACCTGTTACAAATTCCGAACTACCTTGATTAAGATATTGACTGCGTTGCCGCACATCAAAAACGTCTGGTTCGCTATCCCAATAAAACATAAGAAACAACATAACGGCGATGATCACGCTTAGCGCGATCAAGATGAATTTACTATTTTCTTTAATTGTATGCATATTTATTAATACATGAGGCTCAAGTCCAGATAATCAAGTCTATTTGCTGATATTAATGGGTAACTTATTTATATATCATAATTAATACTGAATATTATATTGAATATTCAGTATTTACAGACTAATATTCTGTCCTATGAAGAATGCAATTCAAACTGAAAATAAAATTAATCCAGCCGATATCATCCTTCAAGCTGCCGTAAATCGGTTTAGTGAGTACGGTTATAACAAGACCACAATGACAGAAATTGCTGATGATGCAGGCATGTCAGCGGCTAATATTTACCGTTATTACAAAAATAAAGAGGAAATTGCTGCCGAATGTGCAAAGAACTGGATGTGCGAGCGCACCCAGGTTCTTAAATCAGTCATTCGTGATACTAATCTGACCGCAATAGAAAAACTGGAAAAATACGCCCTGACTACCCTGCAAGTTTCTCAAAATAAAGCTAATGAAAACAGAAAGGTAGAGGAAATATGCTCAGAAATAACCAAAAATAGACCTGATCTTGTACACGATAAAATAAAGAATGAACAGAGCTTGATTATGGAGATAATTTCATTTGGTAATCAAACAGGGGAATTTGACGTTGATAATGTTGTAGAAACGGCAGCAACTATACATGCCATGCTAGTTATATTTGATGTCCCAATGTTCATGCATCTCTATACACACGAAGAATACAAGAAAAAGGCTAACGCGGTGATTAAGCTACTTGTTTCAGGTTTAGGTAAAAAGATTTAGAAAAATTATTTTTAACTGAATATTTTATATATTATTCACTATTCATACAGGGTAATTGGGGTGAAAAATGAACTGGCTTGAAACAACTTACCCGAAATGGGTACTAAAAAATCGCTGGTTTATCATATTCTTCTGTCTTGTATTAGTTGCTCTTTCAGCCAGTGGTGGACGCTTAATCCATTTTACGACCAGTTATCGCATATTCTTTAGCGCAGATAACCCACAGTTATTAGCCTTTGAAGCGCTAGAGAATACCTACAGTAAAAATGACAATGTGCTTATGGTCTTCGAACCGAAAGACGGCAATGTATTTAGTCGAGAAGTACTGAGTCTTATAGAAGACACAACAAAAAAGGCCTGGCAAATTCCCTACTCAAACCGGGTCGATTCAATTACAAATTTTCAATACACCGAAGCAGAAGATGATGATTTAATTGTTCGAGACCTGATAACAAATGCATCGACGCTATCAGATCAGGAACTGAAAGATATTAAAGATATCGCTACTTCTGAACCTTTACTCATACATAGATTAGTTTCCGACAAAGGTCATGTCAGCGGCATTAATATTACAATTCAATTACCTAATATTAATGAGATGGAAGAAACACCCGAAGTCGTCAGTTACGTTAGAGAGCTTGCTGATGAGATTCGTTTATCACACCCCGATATCAATGTTTATTTATCCGGAATGATAATGTTGAATAATTCATTTTCCGAATCATCAAAAAATGACATGGCATCATTAGTTCCTCTCAGTTTTGGAGTAATGTTGTTATTACTTGCGTTACTGGTTGGTAGGTTTATCGGAACATTTGTAACGCTCTTAGTCATCATGTTCTCAATCATTTCTGCAATAGGTATTGGCGCTTATTTTGGCATGCCATTATCTCCTCCTTCTGCAAGTGCGCCGACTATAATTCTAACCGTTGCGATTGCTAATTGTGTCCACATTCTCGTCACCTTTATTCATGGCATGCGGAATGGCATGTTGAAGAATGATGCATTGATTGAAAGCCTACGCTTGAATCTCCAACCCGTTTTTCTGGCCAGTTTCACTACTGCTCTTGGTTTTCTGACAATGAATTTTTCTGATGTGCCACCATTTCGCCACCTTGGTAATTTTGTATCTCTGGGTGTCGCATTTTCATTTATCCTATCCGTGTCACTCTTGCCTGCATTAATTTCACTTCTGCCGGTGAAGGTAAAAGAGGTCAAAGAAGACGATTACCGTCTCATGATAAAATTTTCAGAGTTTGTTATTGCAAAGAGAACGACAATACTGTGGGGAATGACCGGGGTCATATTATTGTTACTTACTGCATTACCACGCAACGAATTAAATGATATTTTCGTGCATTACTTTGATGAATCAGTCACATTCCGAACAGATGCAGACTTTATAACAGAGAATCTGACGGGTGTTTATAATATTGAATATTCACTCAAATCAAATCAAGCAGGCGGCATTAATGAACCTGCCTTTTTAAAAGAAATTAATGCCTTTGCAAACTGGTATCGTGAACAACCCGAAACAATACACGTAAATATTTATACTGATATTGCCAAACGATTAAATAAAAACATGCATGCGGATAATGAATCCTATTATGCAATACCGAATGAACGTAATCTGGCCGCACAGTATCTACTACTTTATGAGATGTCCCTGCCCTATGGTTTGGATCTTAACAATCAGATCAATGTCGACAAATCAGCAACACGCATGTCTGCAACCTTGAAAACAATATCATCAAATAATTTAATCGAACTTGAAGAAAGAGCGCAACAATGGTTAAGTGAACATGCAAAACATATAGCGCAAGCTGATGGTAGCGGGACATCGATCATGTTTGCCAATATAGGCAAACGCAACATTATCAGTATGTTAATCGGAACAACCGTTGCCCTGATTATGATTTCGATGGTTCTAATATTTGCACTACGTTCATTCAAAATAGGTCTCATCAGTCTGATACCTAATCTCGTACCTGCAGCGATGGGGTTCGGACTCTGGGGTCTAACCGTCGGCGAAATTGGTTTGTCTCTATCGATTGTTACCAGTATGAGTCTGGGTATTGTTGTCGATGATACCGTTCATTTCCTCAGTAAATACCTACGTGCTCGACGTGAAAAAGGGCTCAATTCTGAAGATGCTGTGCGCTATGCATTTAGAACTGTTGGACGCGCATTATTGATCACATCGATTGTGTTGATTGCCGGATTTCTGGTGCTTTCAACATCCAGCTTTGAACTAAATTCAGGCATGGGATTATTAACAGCGATTATCATTGGATTTGCATTGCTTGCTGATTTTTTATTCCTGCCAGCCATATTAATGAAAATTGAGGGTAAAACAGATGAAAAAAAAATGGATACTATCAATCCTGTTAACACTACTGCTTAATAATGTTTTTGCAGAAACGCCTAAGGAGAAAGGGCTGGCAATTGCTATAGAAGCGGACAAGCGTGATAGCGGCTGGACAGATCAAATTGCTGACATGAGCATGATTCTAAAAAATAAACAAGGCGATACGAGTGAGCGTGTTATGCGCATCACAACGCTTGAAGTACCGGGTGATGGTGACAAAAGTCTAATCACATTTGATGATCCTAAAGATATTAAAGGCACTGCTTTTCTTAGTCACACACATTCATTAATTCCCGATGATCAGTGGTTGTATTTACCTGCACTAAAACGCGTGAAACGAATTTCTTCATCCAACAAGTCGGGACCCTTTGTCGGCAGTGAATATGCGTATGAAGATCTCTCTTCACAGGAAGTCGAAAAATACAAATACAAATGGTTACGTGACGAGATACTTAATGGTCGGGATACTTTTGTCATCGAGCGTTACCCACAATACGAACATTCTGGTTATACCCGACAAATAGTCTGGTTAGACAAAGAAATGTATCAACCCCTTAAACTCGATTTTTTTGATCGAAAGAATTCTGAATTAAAAACATTATTGTTTCTTGACTACAAACAGTATCTTGATCAGTACTGGCGCCCGGACAGTATGCAAATGACAAATCACCAAAATGGCAAGAGCACGGTCTTAAGTTGGACTGATTATAAGTTTAAGAACGGGTTAAGCGATCGAGACTTCGATAAAAACACACTTAAACGCGCTAGATAGTTATAACTATATCAGGGAAAGATATACGTCAAAATAGAATGAAAAAAATCACACACCCTCTATTTTTATGTTTGCTTGCTTTGACACACACTGTATCACAAGCAGGAGAATGGAGTGGTTTTGCGGGATTAGAATTACGCGGCTTTAATCAAACAGCACAGGATAGTCGTCAGGACCACAGTACCAATTTTTCATTTGTACTTGAACCGGAGTACTATCATAAGTGGGATGGTGGTGATCAAAGCATTGCTTTTGTTCCTTACCTTCGGCTTGATGAAAATGATAATGAACGAACACATTTCGATATTCGTGAATTAACCTATCTAAAAGCAGCGGAAAATTGGGAATTACGTCTAGGGATACGCAAAGTATTCTGGGGCGTCACCGAATTTCAACATTTGGTAGATATCATTAATCAAACCGATCTGGTTGAAAATCTTGATACCGAAGACAAGTTAGGCCAACCCATGATTAATCTGGCTTTAATCAATGATTGGGGTACAGTTGACCTGTTTGTGATGCCCTACTTTCGTGAAAGATATTTTCCCGGCACCAGCGGACGTTTAAGAACTATACCCGAAACCCGTCAGGATCGTTCCCTGTTTGAATCTGCTGCTAAAGAGAAACATATCGATCTCGCCGCACGCTATTCACATTATTTTGGTGACTGGGACATAGGTCTTTCTCATTTCTATGGCACCAGCCGTGATCCACGTTTGCTGCTTGGTACAGATAATAGCGGCACCCCTTTTCTTATTCCTTTTTACGACATTATCAACCAGACCTCTTTAGACGTTCAGGCTACCAAAGGCAATATGCTGTGGAAGTTTGAAGGCTTACATCGTAGTGGTCAGGCAAGTACCTATAATGCGCTTGCAGCGGGATTTGAATATACCTTTGTAGGAATAATGAATTCTGCGATTGATCTAGGTGTTCTTGGTGAATATCACTATGATGAGCGTGGCGAATCTGCTATTAGTATTTTTGAAGACGACATCGGTATCGGTGCGCGTCTGGCATTTAATGATGTCCAATCAACTGATGCCTTGATCGGTCTGGTTTGGGATCGAGATTCAGGTGGACAATTTTTTAATATCGAAGCCAGCAGACGTATAGGCGATAATTGGCTTTTGGAATTACAAGGACGATTCTTCTTTGGCCAAAAGCGTCGTGACCCGGCATTTAGTTTTAACCGAGATGACTACACCGAATTATTTTTGACCTATAACTTTTAATTTTCTTTTTAAATTTAGTGACTTAACTCTATGGCACTATCTGTTCAATAAACCAGCCTGTTATTATTGCTTGAATGTTCTCTAAATGTTCTCTTATAATGGGTTGTCCCTGAAAATATGACTTTGTTTTCGAGACACGACTCCCCAGTCACTTCCAGTACAGGATGTACTGGCATCTGTTTAAGACAGATTTAGCTCAGAAAACCACATTTTCTATGCTTCGTTGAACAAGTCTCACGGATGAGGCTTGCTCAACAATCTATTACTGTATCGGAATAACAATGACAATAAAAACCTGGTCACGTGTGATTGCTCTGGCCGATATGAATGCCTTCTTTGCCTCTGTTGAACAAGTACATAACCCCGAGTTAATAGGCAAGCCAATCGGTATTACCAACGGACAAACCGGTACCTGCATCATTACTTCTTCTTACGAAGCGCGTTCCTTTGGCGTTTGCACCGGAATGCGGGTCATAGAGGCAAAACGATTGTGTCCTGATTTCATACAGATACCTGCCAACCCGGTGCTCTATGCCCAGGTCTCAACGCTTATCATGGATTCGTTACAAGACATTTCACCCGATATAGAAGTGTTTTCTGTTGATGAGGCCTTTATTGATCTTACTCGTTGTAAAAAAGTGTGGGATACGACACCGGAAGAGATCGGTATGATGATTAAGAGAAAGGTATTTAGCGTATCAAAGGTGAAATGCTCAGTCGGCATTAGCGGTGATAAATCAACTGCTAAATATGCTGCCAAGCTGATTAAACCGGATGGTCTCACGATCATCCCACCATGGGAAGCGGCTGCAAGATTAAGAGGAGTAGCGGTAACAGAACTTTGTGGGGTCAACAAGGGTATCGGCGCTTTTCTGGCAAAGCGTGGTGCGTTTACCTGTGGAGATGTTGCTCGATTACCGATTAGCGTATTAGGACAACGCTTTGGGAACCCTGGAAAAAGAATATGGTATATGTGCCAGGGGAAAGACCCGGACAAGGTGCAAAATAATATTAAACCGCCAAAATCGATTGGTCACGGCAAAGTAATGCCACCAAACACAACTGCAAAAGATACAATTTATATGTACTTAATTCATATGGCTGAGAAAGTCGCACAACGATTGCGAAAAAACGCTTTAACTGCACAACGCTTTTATATCGGCTTAAAAACCAGACACGGCTGGCTTGGTAATAAATTTAAGACAGAATTCCCGACCAACGACAGCAAACCTATCATTGATCTTTGCAAGATCATTATGTATCGATACTGGCATGGCGAAGGTATTCATCAAGTACAGCTAACTGCTTTAGACCCACGCGAAGAAAAAGGACAGGTTGACCTATTTGGAGATGATGAGAGTAATCATCATCAACTCAATAAAACACTGGATAGAATTAACGAACGTTATGGTGAATTTACATTGGCGCCTGCTAACTTATTAAACCGATCGGATATGCCGAATGTAATTGCTCCTGCATGGAAACCTTATGGTCATAGACAAACCATACAAGATGCAAACTTAAAGAAAAATACTGAATGATTTAAAATAAAAAAATAATACTATTTAATAGCTAGTTAGCTATCCATTCTTTTGCTAATTTTTGGGCTTTAATTATTTCTACTTGCGTCATTTTATTCTCAACTTTAACTCTACTTACATTGGAAGCACCAAATCCATTTTGAGAAGAAATGCTAAACCATTTATATGACTCGAAGTTATCTTTTAAGACACCCTCTCCTTCGTAATACATGACGGCAATATTATATTGTGCTTTTGCATGGCCTTGTTCTGCAGCTTTTTCGTACCAATAGAAAGCTTGAGTGAAATCCTGTGGTACGCCTTGTCCTTGATGGTACATATAAGCAATATTTACTTGTGCATCAATATCGCCTTGCTCTGCAGCTTTTTGATACCAATATGATGCTTGCTTAAAATCCTGGGGAATGCCATGTGCTTTTTTGTACATATAACCAAGATTGAACTGCGCCTCTACATCACCTTGTTCTGCAGCTTTTGTATACCAATAGACTGATTGCTTATAGTCTTGCGTGACACCTTGTCCTTGAGCGAACATCGCGCCCAGGTTATTTTGTGCTATCACATGACCCTCTTCAGCCAAGGTTTTATATAAATTAAATGCTTTCTGATAGTCCTGAGGAATACCTTCGCCATTGTAATACATATAAGCGAGATTGTTTTGTGCTATAAAATTGCCCTGCTCTGCAAGTTTTTCGTACAAAATAAATGCTGTAACGTGATCGTTACTATCATAGGCGATTTTGGCTTCTGTAAGTTCATCCGCGTAAACAGATGATGAAAGAAAGAGTAGTAATAAAGATGTGTATGCAATTCGAATCATACATATAATCGACAAAACTTGATCTATAAATAACCGGGTTATTTAATATCTAATCAAGCTCTTTAATATATTTCAATAATTCAGTTTTAATATCCGCATCCTTCAGAGCATATTGAATAGAAGCTTGCATGTAACCCAGCTTGGATCCGCAATCATAACGAACCCCTTCAAACTCATAGGCATAGACTGATTCTTTATCAAGTAATAAGCTGATGGCATCGGTTAGCTGTATCTCATTACCTGCGCCTCTGGGCGTTTTTTCCAGACATTTAAAAATTTCCGGACTGAGGACATATCGACCGACAACACCTAACGTTGATGGTGCTTTATCAGGCTCTGGCTTTTCAACGATACTGCTTATATCGAACAGTGTTTTATCCTTTGTTGGACTCGCCTCCACGATACCGTATTTCGATGTATCTTCTCTGGGCACATCTTGCACGGCAATAACACTGCTACTTTCTTGCTCGTATTTATCCACCATTTGTTTTATTACGCCACGTTTACCATCGTCGATCAAATCATCAGGAAGGATGACAGCAAATGGAGCATCACCTATAACAGGTTTAGCGCATAAAACAGCGTGGCCTAATCCTAATGGTTCAGCTTGTCTTATATAAATACAGGTAACACCATCAGGAATAATGCTTCTGACGACTTCAAGCTGTTCAATTTTACCTTTCTTTTCAAGCTCGGTTTCGAGCTCATAAGCCTTATCAAAATGATCGGTAATCGAACGCTTGGTTCTACCCGTTATAAAAATTAATTCTGTTATACCAGCAGCAACTGCTTCTTCTGCGGCATATTGTATTAACGGCTTATCGACTATAGGCAACATCTCTTTTGGATTAGCCTTGGTAGCAGGCAGAAAGCGTGTACCCATTCCTGCGACAGGAAAGACGGCTTTAGTAACAATACTCATGAGACATTATGTTTTTCTATAGGAATTATATTTGATTTTGAATCAGAATTTAGTGGGACCAAATCTCTTAATATGGCTAATATGCCATCATCATCAAGAGATATGCATTTATTAATAAGCGTATCGATTTTCTGTAACACGTTCTGAGCATTAAGTTCAGAATGGTTAGCTATGTATATTTTTTTATGCCCAGTTTCATTCCTGGTTTCAGTCTCATAAAAAAGTTCTTCATACATCTTTTCTCCAGGCCTCATTCCTTTATAGACTATCTCTATATCTTTGCCTGGAATAAGCCCTGATAATTTAATCATCTGCTCAGCAAGAAAATTTATTTTTATTGGTTCACCCATATCCAGCACATATATCTCGCCACCATTACCCATAGTGCATGCCTGTATGATTAACTGACATGCCTCAGGTATAGTCATAAAATAACGGGTGACATCGGGGTGAGTCACTGTAATAGGACCGCCTGACTTTATCTGCTCTCTAAAAAGAGGAACTACACTTCCTTCTGAATCAAGAACGTTACCAAAGCGAACTGTCATAAATGAAGTCTTGCTGCTTTTATTTAAAATCTCGACATACATTTCAGCAATTCTCTTAGTAGTGCCTAATATATTCGTTGGGTTAACAGCTTTATCCGTCGATATTAAAACAAACTTTTCGCAACCATGTTCATGCGCAGCATCCGCAACATTTTTTGTGCCCAACACATTATTCCTTGCGCCTTCTCGAGGCTGACGTTCAAGAATAGGAACATGCTTATATGCCGCAGCATGAAAAACAATATCCGGTTTGTATTTATCGATTGTTTGGCCAACCTGATCTTTATCGCATAAATCACCAAGCACAAAATGACAATTAACATTTAATTTTTTTAACGATTCTTCTACACGATATAAATTAAACTCACTTCTTTCGAAGATTATCAAGCTTGACGGTCCAAGTGTTGCGATTTGCTTACATAATTCAGAACCAATAGAACCACCGCCTCCTGTCACAAAAACTTTTTTATTTGATATACCTTTTTGTAAGGTATCCCAATCTAATTTAACTTTTTCTCGTCCTAAAACATCCTCAATTAATACTTCACGTAATTGGTTCAGGCTTACACGTCCGGTCACAATATCCTGAAAACTTGGTAATGTTCTTAAATCACATTCTGTAGTTTTGCAAATATCCAATATTCTTTGCATTTGATGATTTGTAGCAGTAGGTATCGCAATAATAATGAGTTCAATGCTTCGTTCCTGACATATTTTCGGAATTTCCTTGATTGTTCCTATTACCTGAACACCATGAATTTCTGAATTAATAAGTTTATCGTTGTCATCGATAAATCCTATTGGATGTAAACCACCATCTCGAAGCATGTCCCTTACAAGCATGTCTCCTGCTGACCCTGCCCCAACGAGTAATGCACGTTTACCCTGTTTGCTTGTTTTAAAACTTAAAGAATGATCTTTCCAAATTCTATAAATCAGTCGTGGGCCACCAAGCAGAAACATTAACAAAATGGGATAAAGGATAAGAATAGAACGAGGAATACCATCAAGTCTTACCCATATAAACAAAACCAGTGTAATAGATATAGATCCAATTATTGAAGCACGAAATATATTCCACAGGTCTGGTAAACTGGCAAAACGCCATAAACCTCTATGTAACTTAAAACGATGGTACACAATGCTCTGTATAACCAGAATAAATGGCAACATATATAAGCTCATTTCCCAGTTAAAGTACGGGAAATCAAGATTAAATCTCAGCCACCAGGATAGTATCCAGGCAAGTAATGCCATTGAAGAGTCATGAATAATGATTGCCGTCATAGGCTTTATTTTAAATAAACGCATTATTCAAATTTCATTATTCTGATTTTATAATATTGATGTAATTAATTATCATTATTTCATCCAAGGACCATATCAAGATACCATTCTAATGATATGGAAACCCTCTCCATAAGCAAATCCCGCCTGTGTCCCTCTAAATTTTGCCAACGCTTCTACAGCCTCGAATGAACGCGAACCTGGAAATGGAGGGATCTGACTTTCGTAACATTTAAGAGCTTTAAATTTTTGGTCTTTATATTCACTAATATCAACTACCCAATTAGGCGTGAAATTTGGCTCAATATGAGGAGCATTCCAGTGTGTTTCTGACAACGTTTCATAAGCCGCTAATATCTCAATATCCCTACCAGAATTGATCGGTCTAGTAGCAACAAGTGCACTATCAAAAACAATTCGATGATCAACATGACGATCAGGATAAGGACAAAAAACAATATGAGGCTTATGCTGATCAATTACATCTGCTATTCGTTGATTGAATAAATGTAAAGGCTCATTTGATATCATGGTCGCTGGAATTTTCAAAAAAATTGATTCACTAACCCCAAGAATTTCATACGCTTTTTTTGCTTCGCTAATGGTAACCTCATAATCTTCTTCCGAATATAAAG
>Ga0222715_10003786_pt1 | contig 13380 bp, 13 predicted proteins | sample C33_9DmetaG_FD_165056 | JGI IMG/M metagenome (GOLD analysis project Ga0222715, IMG submission 165056) | Estuarine water microbial communities from San Francisco Bay, California, United States - C33_9D | ecosystem: Environmental > Aquatic > Marine > Unclassified | place: USA: California...
AAAAAAATCCAGAATGAAATAGCAAAAACTTTAATTGAAGTGATAAATAAGTATTAATAATTCATTAGATGAATCAGCTTAAAAATATATTTAAAATTTTTATTAAAAACTTAAAACATATTATTTATCTTTTAAAAGAAAAAGAAATTCCAAAAAAAAGTATTTATTCATTAAATTTTAAAATCTTAAACTATAAAAATTTTTCAAATAAAAGTGAAACGCCAAAATTAATTTTAAGTTCAAAGTCGCATAGAGTTTCTAATTCAAGACTTAAAGAATTTAATGAAATGTTTTCTTTATTATCTGATTATGAAATTGTATATTTTAACCACCGAGATAGAGATAGGTATATGAAGCATTATTGGGGCCAACATAAAATATATGAAGTTTACAAAAGAGCTTATTTTCATCAAATGAGGGCGGATATATTTAGATATTGTTTCTTGTATAATCAAGGTGGTACTTGGCTTGATTTTAAATCATTACTTTATTTTTCAAATGAAAATCTGTTTCAAGAGGATATAGAAACTTTACTACTAATAAGTTCCAACAAAATTGAAGATCAGCTAAAAATTAAAAAACAGGAAATAAGTATTACAAAATCTAGAATGATAACCAACTGGTTTATATCAAGCAAAAAAGAAGCGGATTTCATAAAGTATGTTATTAACGATATATCAGTCAATTATCATAAATTCATTGGTAAAAGGTTTTTAAATCCAAAAAAAGCAATTTTAGAGCTCACAGGCCCTCATAGAATAACAAAATTATTTTATGATTATATTCACATAAATCAAAACTGGGAAAAACAAATTTTATTTCTTGATGAACATAATTATAAAATTAATTTTATAAGTGAATTTGGTAGAAGTTTTAGTATCTTTGATGGAATTTTTTACAAACACTACAGTCAGTTAGAAAATAAAAAAATCTTAAAAAGTAATTTTTTTAATTAATATAAAAAAGGAAGACATAAGTTTTATTATTTACACGTCTTAAAAAGACTCTATTTTTTCAATAATGTATTTAGTAATAAAATCGTAATTAAAAAAATTATTATTGCAATACGCACCATATTCCAACATAGATTTGTATTTACCTGAATTGATAATATCATTGAGTCTTTTTGGAAGATGTTTAATACTATTAATGTCTTGTAAAACACATAGTTTTTCCCAATCAATTATATCTTCAAAGGGCAAGTAATAATCTTTTTCTTCGCTAATGTATACAGGTACTGTACTGAATTGAAAAGATTCAAATAACCTATACGAAGTAACACCATATCCTCTAGGACAAAGCGAAAAATAAGATTTTTCCATCAAGTTTTTAAAAATATGCTGATTTTCTTCATTTATTACAGATGAAGAAAAAACATTAATTTTAAATCTTTCTTCGTTATTTAACACATCTTTCATCTGAGTTCTTACATCGTGAGTGTTTCTTCCAATGAATGAAGCAATATATTTTTTATCAACATTATTTTCTAATTTTTTGTGCTCTTCAGCAATTAGAGGAATTTTTATATATGACGTACTCTTATTTAGCAATTTTTTATCTAGACCAGATGCAGAAAAAAATAATATATTTTCAGTTTCAACAAGGTGTCCATCAGCGTATTGAATTACTGTAAAATAATTATTTTTTTTATTCTTCAATTTTTTGTTATTATATTTTTCTAATTCTGATAAATTTTTACCATATTTATTTTTTATAAAATAATTTGTCCATTGAATTGGCAAAAATTTTAGATTAGTCTCTATGTTTTTTGCAGATTCCAGGAGTCTTTTTGTTATTTCCCCTTCCAGATTAAAACCAATATTATGTGGTGGATAATCAACCTTTTTAAAAATTTTTAAATTCTTTGGTAATCTTACAACTTTCATATTATCTTTCTATATACTTCCATCCAGAAATAGACAAGTCTTGATTATTTGGCTTTAAATAGAAAGGTTTTGGACTTAAAACTTTTGTACTAATTGAATTTGACAATCGGGCTGCCCACCAGCTAAAACTAGAGTTTGCAATTATAAAATTTTGAAATTTTTGCATTCTATAAAAAGTTTTATAAGTATTATCAAAATTTCTGGGATCTTGCGGAGTTTCTTCAATATAAGCTACTTTAGAAAAAATCTTCTGTTTTTTGACCCAGTTACTATCATCTGTAAAAATATGAAATTTTTTAATTTTTTTGTCTAAAAGATAATTTATAGATTTTTCATAATAATCTAAACTTAGTGTCTCTCCATTTTTGACATAGTCGCCTCTTCTTACATGAATTAAAGCGTTCTCAGGATGCTTTTTCTCTACCTGTGGTAGTTTTAATCTTTCATAAGAATTATTAATCAAACTTTGTATTTCTACCTCATTTCCATCTACATATTCTTTCCTTTGCCAATAACCATTAAAAAAAAGAATCGATTTTTTGTGTGAATTATTGAAAACATTTTTTAAATCAGAATTGTTATCAAAATAACTACAATAATAATTTTTAAATATGTTATTTTTACTTAACATTTGGTATGTTTTTTGAGTAATACTTTCACTTTTTCCAAGGTTTATTGAGTTGCCATCGAAATAATTAATTTTCTCCGGGTCGTTCATATAAACCTTATATCCACAACTTTTTAATTTTGTTGCAAAACTATATTGAAATAACTGATTTCCAAATCCTCCGCCAATATCTACTATTGCAATCATCAATTGAATGATAATCATTTTTCAAAGAAACGTTTATCTTGAAATTTTTGAATTAAATAATATTTTTAGATTAAGAATGTTTTTTGACTTAAAAAATATAATTAATTCGTATGTTTATAATTCTTTAATTTACGATTATCATATTACCAAATACCTAATTAATACTGAAAGAACTTAATTTGAACTATTTTTTTGTATATATTGGAGAATTGCCTAATTATGTTAAAACCTCTATTAACTCTGTGTTAAGTGTTGACAAAAATGCAAAAATATTTTTTTGTGGAGAAAAAGATCCGGAGTTTAAAAACATAACTTTTATTAATTCAAGTGAAATTAGATCAAAACTTACCCAAGAATTAATTGATTTAAAACCTTATAAAAATACAAATTTTGATCAAAAGATAAATAGCTTATGGCTTACCTCTCTACTTAGAATTTTTTATATAAATGATTTTATGAAGTTTACTAATATAAACCAGTTAGTGCATTTCGATTCAGACGTGATTATATACAAACCGTTCAAGGATATATCAGAGGAACTTACTGTTGACCAGCTTAACATAACAAAGTTAGATAATCGCAGACTGGTATTTGGATATTCATATATTCCTAGTTATAAAGTTATAAATTTTCTATGTGAAGAAATTTTAAAAAATTTCAAGAAAAATATATCATTATTTAGTTCAAGTGATTTAAAACCACTTAGCGAAATGGAAATACTTAGTTTAATCCATAAAGAATTTCCTAAAAAGTTTAATTTACTGCCAGATTTACCTTATTTTGACTCATCAAATATATTTGATCCAGCTAGCTATGGTCAATTTTTAGGCGGAACCCACAGTGATCCAAAAAAATGGTATATGAAAAAAAAACCAATTCTAGACCATGATGTGGGTTTAGAAATAAAAGCAAGAAGAATAAAAGTCAAAATGAAGAACTCACAACCAATTGTTGTCTTTAAAAATAGGGAGTTCAAATTGGTGAATTTACATATTCACTCAAAAAAATTAAATGATTTTATTCCAAAAGAATACAAAAATTATATTTAGTTTATAAATTTCTATTTTTTTTTGTGATTATTACATTTTTATTATTGTCGTCCCAATAGCTATATGTAATGTAGTCATTTATTTTCACAGGCAATCTTTTAAATATAGGAAAATCATATAAAAAATACAAGTTAAGAATTCCTTGCTCATTATTCTTACTTATTGGAAATTTTTTAACTAAGCTTAGTAAATTTTCTAATGTATTTTTTTCAATAATATTTGTGTCGAAAAATAATATTCCTGTTTGAAAATATCTAGGGTTTTCTAAATCATATTGTTTACTTAAGGTATTAATGTAAATATTTTTTTCATCAAATTGAGATTTTAATTTCCAATCAAGATCTGGATAAGCATCATACGGTGCATATAATGTATTTGAAAACTCAAGATTAATCAACGGGTTAATATCATTCTTTACTTTCATATTTATATCCAAATAAAAGATATGATCCCATTTTTTAAAATATTCGTGAAATAAATAAAGCTTTTGCCACTGAAAAGATTTGCTTTTATTTCTACCATACTTTATTTTGTTTAGCTGTTTATTAATTAGAAAAGGATATTTAATTTTTTTGAAGCGCTTAATAAATAATTTATTATCATTAATTTTTTTAACGCTATTACAGTTAGTTTTATAATCAGTAAGCAAGACTATATCTCCTGTAAATTTTCCCACATTTCTTAGGTCGTTATATATTTTTTCAAAGTAAATTAAGTAACGCCTATTTGCCAATAGAACAATTCCAACATTTTTTTTCATAATTAATAATTATTTACATTGATACGAAGTCGTCTCTTAATTTGATGTTTTATTTTATTCTTATAGTTAACTTCTTTATTCCAAAAATAACCAACATTATATAAGGTTATGTCGGATCTATTATTTATGTCTGTGTTTAAACTTTTTACAATATCCAGAATTCTAAAAACAAAGTTATATTTAGTAAGAACAAGGTCTTTTGATTCTAATAAGTCATCAAAACAATTTTCATACAAAGATTTATTCATACCTTCTTCAATAACATTTATAGATTTTTTATAGTCCATAATGTCAATTTCACTAAAAGATTTGTATGGAAAATATGATGATAAATTAGGGGCTCCGTAATAAAAAGGGTATGCTAATCCAAGAAAGCTGTCATAAAGCTTTTCTGAGACCAAGTTATTTCTTGAATCATTTTCTAAAACAATATGATACTTATATTCTGCAATGCCTTCCCATTTATTTCTTATATCTTTTACGCCAACCCCAAACCAATCTAAATTGTTTTGAAAGTACTCTTTTAGAGTGTATACAAAATTTAGTCTTGCTATATGATCATCCGTATAAGTTTTATTAGAACAAATTACGCTTAATTTTTTATTTTTTTTTAAAGATTTTAAATTCTTAAAAAAATTTATATCATTTTCACTTTTAGAAAATGCTGAGATATTATTTTGGCTATTTATTAACCATGGTAAAAATGGTAGATCGACATTATAAGAATAGTCAGAATTTCCGTAACAACCATACTTGAGTGCAAATTGGTTCATATAACTTTTCATATAATTTTTTGTAAAATAATCTTTTGGGTAAGAGGTCTCAGTGTTTAAGTAAATTATGTTTTTTGGATTTATTGAGCAACTTACTGAGACTTTGTCTAAGCTTTCCAAAACAAACCAATAATCAGGTTTTTCTATTTCCTGATTTAAATAAAATTTGTAATCCTCATAAACATTATTATCATTTCCAATGTATTGTTGTACGCTTAGGTTTGACGGCAGGCCAGGTATACTTACTTTTATTTTTTTCATTTAGCTATCCATTAGTAGTTTAATCTAACTTTTTATAGAATAATTGACTCAACATATGAAATTCTATGTTATTAAGTTTTTGAAATCACTTTTTATTGAATTTGAAATATAAATAATTTTTTTACGATTGTTTAGTAGCTTAAATTCAATGTGTTCAATTGGTGATGGGACTCTCCATTTACAATCAATAAACTTTTTATTAAAAAATTCATTAAAAACTACATGTTCACAGCTGTGATTTCCAAGATTAACATCTATTGAATAATAAGCTTTTTGAAGTAATTTACTATCAATCTTATAAAGCCCTATACCCCCAAAAGCACTTTCAACTGGCAATAGTTTTTTTATATCTTTATATTTTTTTTGCTTTCTATAAACAAAAAAATATCTTGAAAAAAACTTACCTATTGGAGTAAATTTGTTTATTTTATTAACTAATTCCCAAGGGCTTTTGGTATTCCAATTATGTGCCCTTAAAGCATGTAAATCGTAGTAGTAAGGATAACCATATGGAAATAGTGCATCAATATTCGGGTTTTTAGTAAATTCAATTATTAAATCATAAAAATATTTTATTTCGATATATTCAAAAATTTTTATATCTAAATCAACTGGAATATATATAGCTTTTTTATAATTTTTAAGATTAATTTTTTTCAAAAGAAAATTTCTACAATAAGCAATTTTTTCTGTTCTATAATTAAATTTTTCATCAAGCCTATCTTCTGTGTAAGAATCTATCCAGTCGTAATTTAGGGTCTTTAAAAATTCTTTAGTTCCATCGACAGAATCACTTTCCATTACAAGTAAAGTTATGTTTAACTCCGGATATTTTGCTTTGAATTCAGCCAAAAAATCAATATTTTTCTTTAATGTAGTCAAGCTATTTTTGACTAGTCCAGAAAATATTAAATCTAACATTATATTTTATGTTAAAACAATTTATATAAAGTTTTAGTCATTGAATTCAAAATTTTAAAAATTTTAACAATATTTATCTATTTGTTTAAAATTTGGTTATGTTAAAGAACACTGTTAGATTATTTTCTTTAGTTGCTCTTAATATATTTGTAATTTTTAACAGTAGCGACATTGATGTAGAGCAATTTTTAAACGATATTTATTTATTTTTGCCTTATGATGAATTAAATATTTTAAATGTATATCTTCTGATTTCAACTTCTGTTTCTCTATTAACGTTAATTTTGATATATATTTTCAAACCATTTACTGAAATATATCTTTTATATATTTTTAAGTTTAATTTTTATTTTTTAATTAACTTAGTATCTATTTCAACAACTTACATTGTTTTAAGGGTATATGGATATTCAAGATTTTTTTTACTCATTTACCTTGTCATGTCTTCAGTCACTTTGTATGTTACAGATAAAATAAAAAGATAGTTTATACCTTTCTATTCATTAAATTGATATATTATATAATTTATGTTTGATTTAATAATCTATTATTTAAAAAAAATTATTCGAAAAATTTTAAATAAAAAAAATTTTGTTGGAACATATGCTTATAGAAAGTACTTATATGATCATCTAATTGAAATATTTGGCAAAGAACAATTTTACAATAAAAGATTTTTAGAAATTGGGCCAAAAGACGGTGAAGACACAAACAGACTAAGAGAATTGGAACCAAAAGAATTCATTATGTTTGATCTACCTGATAAAGGTGAATTTAATTCAAAATGGAAAGATTCTATAAAAAAAAACGAAAAGTTAATAATTAAAAATTTTCTTTATCTATCAAAATCTGAATATGATGACTTAGGAAAATTTGATTTAATTTACTTTACTGGGGTTTTATATCATAATCCGGAACAATTAAGATTTATCAAAAGGCTTTACGACCTATTAAATATAGATGGTGTTTTAGTACTAGAAAGCGCAACTACAAGAAAAACAATGCTTAGAAATAAAAATGTAGTAGAAATTTGGTATCCAGAAACCTATAGAAACACAACAACTATTACACACCTGCCTTCAAGGAGTGCTATAAAAAGCTGGCTAAAAATGGTTGGATTCTCAAAAATAATTGATTCAAATTGTTATAGTAAAGAAAATTACAATGTTAAAAACACAAGATACGCTTGCATAGCCCAAAAGCTAGACAATAAAGCTGGAGACGTTTATTACGATAAACAAATTGAGAATTCTCAGTATTTTATTGGTGGTTCTACTTAAAAGGTAAATAAAAGTTTAGTGACGCTAACATCTATTTTTGGTTGTTAATATATAAATCTATTGTTCTGTATGGGTCATCGTAATAAGTTCTATAATTGTTTTCAAAGTATTTATCGGTGTTAATTTTCCTATACCCCTTGTAAAAGTCTGTAACTTCACAATTTACCTCTTCTATCAACGACCTAATTTCTTGTGAGCAAATTACAACATTTGGTTTTTGTGATATTTGAAATGAAAGCTCATTTTCTTGAATTTTCTCAACTTTAATAAGTTGATTAATAATTGATGGTTCGAGATAATTTGTTGGGTGAATGATGTATCCTTCATTCTCTAGATTAAGATAAAAAAGAACCAAGGTATGATCAAGAGCAAAAATATTAAAATCATTTTCAAATTCATTTTCTATTTCTTGAGCAAGTTGTCTTAGTGGGTAGTTAGCATAAATTTCCTCTAAATTATAAAAATTATATAAAGATTTATGAATTGATTTATTTCCAAAAAACAGAAAAGAAAACAAAATGAATAACACAAAAATCCACCGAAAACTTTTTTTGCTTCTATTAAGACTAAGGGGTATTAATGATAAAAAAAACAAAAAGAAAATTAAGTGATGTTTATACCCTGTAGACCCTAAAAAGAAAAAAATTAAAGATAAAAATATACCAATATATGGAATAAATTCATAAAAACTTAAATTCTTGAACTGGATTAATTTAAAAATAGAAATTACAAAAAGTAGAATAATTATCGAATATAAAAATGGATCAAAATAAAGAGTCTCTCGCAAATACACGCTAAATTCGTAAACAAAATCAAATCTTTGAGAGCTGTAATTAATTGGGATAAAAAATAGAGTTGAAAAATAAATATCTAGAAGATTCCTTGAAGCATACAAACCCAGCATTATTACATGAGGAATAGAAATACCTAAAATAAATAGATTTAAATGTGCTAATTTTTTAGATTGGTAAATTAGGAAAAGAAATAAAAAAAGAAAAACACCGCTTCCTTGATTTGTTAATGTTGTTATTCCAAATGCAATTCCTGAAGCAAATACAAACCCTAAATTGTTTTGGTGCTTTAAAAAAATAAATATACTAAGTGACAAAAACAAAAGTGCAAAAATTTCAGAATATTCAGCAGAACCCCAAGGTTGGGATAAAAGAGTTATGAAAAGAATTGAATTAAATAAAGCATGACTTATTTTGTTTGTTTTATTAATTATTAAGCTAATATTTGCAATTAAAAATGCAATTATTAATACGATTACATCACATAAAATTTTAAAGATTACAAGATTTTTATTACTTATAAAAATTAATACTGAATAAATAATATATAGCAATGGACCTTTATCATCCCACTCATTTTCATAAGGAAGATTTCCATTCAGCACATCATTGCCGACAAGAAGATAAGTATGTATATCTGAATCTATAGTTTCATAAGATAAATATTGTCCCTGATACAACACAACAAAAACAAATTGTATAAAAAATATAACAACTAAGTTAGTCTTTTGACTTAAATCATTTTTATATTGTATGCTAGTTTTACTAGAGATAAAATTTGATAATTTAATTTCATCAAAATAGAACACATACAAAACAAATGTTGTGATCAAAAATAAGGTAAATAAATTAGGATCTAAATTTTTTATCATTGTTTCTTTAGATTAGTTTAAATCAAAATTCACGATTTAAACTAATTAGTTAGCTGTTATTTATTAAGGAATATAAAAATTTAATTTTTTAAATCTTTATTTTTAATGATTTTCGAAAGAAAGTGTAGAACAAAAATTATTAAAATAATACTAAATATAATTATCTGTAATAATGTTATTGTTTCTATATTCTCTAAGAACGATGCAAAATCTGGATTTTCAACCGGCAAACTCAGTCTAGATAGAAAGTTAGTAATTGCTTCTAATTGAAAAATACTTGAAAGAAGTTTAAAACATACGACCCCTAAGAATGAGGTTGTAAAAATTTTAAGGTAAGAATTTAAATTCATAAAAGATGAGATATAGTTCTGTAAATATTTTGGTTGCGAGAACCTTTCCTCAACATTAAAACTATTTATATTTTGGGATAAAGAAGTTCCCACAGATGTTTCAAAAAATAGAATCGACAATCCAGCAAAGATAGAAAAAATTAAAAGATAGTTGTCTAAAGTCTTGGTTTTTTTAAACGATTTAAATTTCCCATAAATAATTATTGCAATTGGTATAAGGGAAAATAGATACCTATAACCGTAGGAAGATGCTGTAGACTGCCACAGAATGACAATACTAAAAGGAATTCCATATATTACTAATAAAAACAAATAACCTAGAGTCTTTTTTGTACCAGAGGTAAATAATAAATATAATAAAACAATTAACCCAACATAAATTATTGGAGAAAACCAAAATATACCAAATTCTTGTGAAAATAGAATTTGAAACATTGAAGTTAAAACCAGTTTTAACACTGAAACTATACCAAAATCTAATAAGGTGGTTAAACGACCCGAACTTCCATATACTTGAACTGGATTAAAAGTGATAATGCCATAAATAAATTTATTTAATGTTAAGAAAAGTCCTACTGAGAAAATGTATGAAAAATAAAAATATTTATTTCTTAATAAATAATTGTTGTATTCAAACCTATGTTTAAATAAAAACTTAATCAAAAAGGGAATGAAGAAAATTTGATAATTTACCCATCGAACGCTCAATGCTAAAACAGTAAATAATGGTATTAAGAATGAGTAAAGGTTTAAATTTATTTTTTCGGTATAAAACTTTACTGATATATAGATTAATAAGCTTGTTGTAAATACTTCATAGACATGTGTCATGCTGTATCTTTCGAAGGCATAATATGAAACTCCTGAACCCATAAATACTAAAAATAAAAAATGTAAATTTATATTTACTTTAAGTAATTTCAATGAAGAATTTACTAAATAAATACTAAGAAAAAAATAAAATATAGCAGATAGAGAATAAAATAAAATTCTGTAATTGAAAACGAGAGAACTGTTGTCAATATAATTTTCCACCAATTGCCCAATTAATAAAAAAGGACTAGCAAATAGTCCAGAACCAACAAAGCCTTTTGGTGCTATTACTCCATCTTTGTAATATCTTTTATTTTCATAACCTTTATATTGGTTTGAGTAATCAAAATCAAAGTCTAAAGCTATAGTTTCTGCATGTGAATAGTAGTCATGGTCATCTTGACAACAAGTAAATTCTTCAATAAATCTGTAGTCAATCTTTGTAAATAGAAAAATTAAAATAATATAAAAAAAAGAAACGAGCAAGGTTCTTCTTTTAGAAGACATATTTTTTATTCAATGTAAACCTGAGAATAAAAATTAAAATCCCAGATATTAAAAATGCCGTAACATTTAAATCCAAAATCTCTCTGAAGAGATTAGAAATAATGTATTCAATTATTGCTAAAGAAACCGTAACTATCATATATCTATAAAAGCTATTAGTTTTTTTACTTTTAAAAACAAATTTTTTCTGTATAAAGTAGCTGTTAACTGTAACAATTATAAAAGAAAACCAGAAAACAACAGAGTAACTAAAGTTCATGTAATCGGTGAAGATATATATAGCAGTAGACCTTAGTGTTACACTTAGTAATGAATTAGCTTGAAATCTTAAAAATTGTTTTATCAAATATTTCTTCTTCTACAAAAACTCTATAGTTAAAATATATATATGTCTACAAAAACAATAAATATTTGCATCCCAGTTTTTAATGAAGAAGAAAACTTACAATCCTTTTTTGCAGATTTAAAAACAACATGTTCTTTATTAGAAAAAAAATACAGCATTAAATTAGAAATTATTTTTTTTGATGATGGTTCAACAGATAATTCTAGAAATATAATTAATAAGTTTGAAAATATGGAACTTCTCTATTCAAATGAAAACAAGGGCTTGGGATATGCAATTAAAGAATTAATTAACTTTACAAAAAACTCCGATGCCATTGGGATGTTTAAAGTTGATAGTGATGGTCAAATGAATATGCAAGATTTAGAAAAGTATTTAGAAGATGATTTTTATAAGGATTGTGACGTAATATATGGAAATCGTTTTCATAAACACTCGAATTACAGAATGCCTAAATTTAGAAGAATAGGAAGTATTTTTTTTAAATATTTCTTAAAAATTTTTTCAATAAATATTTCAGACCCAACTAATGGTTTTGTGTATCTAAGTAAAAAATATATTGAAAATTTTAAAATTATAGGAAATTATAATGCAGCCCAACAAATTTTATTAGATGCAAAATTAAGAAATTTAAAAATTGCTGAAGTTGGAGTTGATTTAAATACTAGAGAAAGAGGAAGATCTTTTATAGGTATAAAATACCCAATAATTGTAATTTCGAATTTAGTTGCCTTATATGTGTATAAAAAGACAGTAAGGGTTTTAATTGCACCTGGAATTGTTTCATTAATTCTGGGATTTGTAATTTTGCTATATAATATTTTTTTATGGATTGCTGAAGCTAGACCCCAAATAATAAGTGATCAAATCCTAATTTTATTAATTGTTTTTGGAGCACAATTGTCAATTACTGGATTTATAATTGAAATTTTTAAAAATAAATCAGATTAATCATTATTTGTAAACTTATTATTTCTATATAACCCAACTGTTCTAAAGTTACTAAAATTTATTAAGCTAAAGTTATTTTCATGTAATATATTATTAACTTCAACAACAGTATTAGATTGTCCTTTACCCCTTTCAGGTCCAAAGTCAACAGCTACAAACTCGACTTTTTTTAATGTATTAATAGAGCCCATTAAAACTTCAGGTTCATAACCCTCTGCTTCAACTTTAAACAGTTTAATTTCCTTTTTTAAATTTAATGAATCTAGTGTTATACATTGAACTTCTCTAATGTCTTCCGAGCCAAAGTCAATAAAAGATGAATTGCCACCTTCACTATCAGCGAATAGTTTCTTAATAGAATTATCGTTTGAAAGTCCAAAATTATATAAGTTTTTTGAATAAGTAGGAAAATTTTTTAATAAGCATTCAAACGCAAGTGCATCAGGCTCAAATGCATAATATTCAATATCTTTAATTCTTTGATTAACTGCTAATTTGAATTCACCAACATTTGCTCCACAGTCAATTACTATATCATTATTTGTAAAGTCAATAAAATTTAGGCAATACGACTGATTTATAATGTCAAAGAGAATTTTTTCATCATTTACTATTCTCAAAAATCTATTGTTAGGGTAATAAAAATTAAGATTATTAATTTTTTTATAATATAAAGAATTTTCATAATGTATATAACCATTCTTGCCATAAAAAAAATTAATAATAACACATAAATATTTTCCGGAAAGATTTCTTATTGCAAATGACAAAAATTTTCCTTTAAAAATTAAATAAACTTTTCCTATTAAACTAAGTTTCTTTTTTTGTAGATCATTTAGAACGAATGAAGGTATGTTTATTAAAGTTTGATTTTTATTAATCATTACTTAATTCTAAAAGCTACTTTAAAAAATGAGTCTTCTGATATGATGATATTTTCTCTATGCATCGTACACCTTAAATTAATCCAACATCGGTCACCTTTGTGAGGTTTTATCCAATTTTC
>Ga0222715_10003790_pt1 | contig 13373 bp, 14 predicted proteins | sample C33_9DmetaG_FD_165056 | JGI IMG/M metagenome (GOLD analysis project Ga0222715, IMG submission 165056) | Estuarine water microbial communities from San Francisco Bay, California, United States - C33_9D | ecosystem: Environmental > Aquatic > Marine > Unclassified | place: USA: California...
CTTCAATATCATCAAATCCAATTCTGGTTTTTGCAGTTACAGGAATTTTGCAAGCATGCACCATTGCGGCTATACATTCTGCAACTAAATCTGGTTCTTTAATTAAACATGCTCCAAATTTATTTTTTTGAACTTTTTTACTTGGACATCCTAAATTAATATTAATTTCATCATAGCCCATATCTTCGGCTATTTTTGCAACTTCTGCTAAATCTTTTTTATTAGATCCCCCTACCTGCAAAGCTAGAGGCTTTTCAAAATTATTAAAACCCAAAACTTTTTGACGATCTCCCTTTAAAGCAGCTCCAGTTGCAACCATCTCTGTATAAAGCAGAACATTTTTACTAATTAATCTTAAAAAATACCTATCATGCCTATCTGTGCAATCCATCATAGGAGCGACAGATACTGTTCTATTTATCTTGGACATATTTTTTTATTTTATCTGAATATGAAATTTTATTATGACTAATATAATCTTCATGTATTCTTTCTAACTTATCTAAATGATAAACATAATTTACCATTACCCCAAAAGACTCTTTGTAACCATAATCAGAAATGTTGGCATTAATAGTTACATCCTGAATACTAGCACCATTACCCAGGTGAAATCTAGTTACTGCATTGATAGGTCTATTGTTTTGTTTTTCTTTTAACAAATAGTGAATTACTAATTTTTTAATAATTTTCTTATTCTCTACCACTCTTGGATCTCCTACTTTGACTTCAGAATTGTGTAAAAATTTTATTTTAAAAAAATCTTCTTCACCTAAAATGTTAACTAATTGCGTTGGCTCTAAATAATTAAACCAGTCTACAAAACCAGGTAAGGGAGACAGGGTTCCAAAATATCTAATTTGGGGATTTTCTTGCTGTATTTCATAAACCACCCTCTTAATTAAAAAATTACCCAAAGTCACATTCGTCAAACCTTGCTGGCAGTTACTTATAGAATAAAAGGTAGCGGTATCCGGTTTCACATTATTAACAGTATTGGGCTTTATAATATCTTGAATAGAAGTTGCCAAACCCTCTGTAAAGGCAACTTGAACAAAAATTAAAGGTTCGTCATTCAACACGGGATGAAAGTAGGCAAAGAATCTTCTGTCTTCTTGCAATCTTCTTTTTAGATCATCCATATCTTTAATTTTATGAACCTTCTCATACTTAATGATTCTCTCTAATATTGCAGCTTTAGTTTCCCAAGTAATTTTTTCTAATTTTAAAAAACCAGGATTAAACCAAGATCTAAATAAATGTCTAAAATCATCATCCAAATCACTTAATGAAGGATCTTCATTCAAAAAAGTTAACAAATCTTCTCTCATAGAAACAAGAAATGCTGTTCCATTGGGAGCCATATTCATTCGTCTTATAAACTCCTGTCTATTACCCTCCGCTAATGAAGCTAAACTTTTAAGAATTTCTTTATTTTTTTCTTTTACAAACTCAATAGATTTCTGCTCAACTAAATCCATGTTCGGTTTTAATTTATCGTCAATGGCTTTGAAAAACTTTTTTTTATCCTCGCTAGAAAGCTCTTTATAAATTTCTGAAATCTCTCTTGCAATGGCAATACCGCTTGCAACACCTTTGTAGGAAATTAAATCATCTGATAATTCCAAAAGCGTTTCTACATTTCTTTTATCTGAAAAAGTCTTTTTCAAAAGACCTTTGCCAGCATCGGCAATAGAATCGATAATTTTTTTTAAAAACATTTTAACTACCTAATAAATACCTAGGTAACCAAGTTGCAATTTCTGGAAAGATACAAAGGATAACTATTGCAAGCACCATACATAACATGAAAGGTAAGGAGCCTCTTAAAATTTCTGGAAGACTAATATCTGGGGATATTCCTTTAATCACATATAAATTTAATCCCACAGGTGGTGTTATTAATCCTATCTCCATATTAATTGTCAAAACTACCGCAAACCAAATAGGGTCAAATCCAGCACTTTCTATAATGGGAAGTAAAATAGGAGTGGTCATTAAAATAATAGCAACTGGTGGCAAAAAGAAACCAGCTACTAATAAAAAAATATTTATAATAAATAACAAAACCCATTTATTTACAGAAAGATCTGCCATCACTTGAGCAATCGTTTGGGTTACATATAAATTTGAGAGAGTAAAACTAAATAAATAAGAACACGCAATGATCATCATAATCATAACGCTTTCCTTCATCGATCCTTTTAAAATTTTCCAGAGTTTTTTTGGATTATAAATTTTGTAAATTACTGCAACCAAGATAATGCACAAGAAAGCTCCAATTCCTGCAGCTTCAGATGGTGTAGCAATTCCACCATACAAAACATACAGAACTCCAACCACAACAGCTAGAAATGGAAGAATTCTTGGAAGAATTTCAAATCTTTCTTTCCATGAAAAATGAGTAAAGGCAACTGTTGATGAATTAATATCTTTGTTCGTTCTCCAAGTTTTAAAAATAGCCCAAGCCATAAATAACCCAGTCAGCATAATTCCTGGAAAAACTCCGGCCATAAACAATTGACCAATGGAAGTTTCAGTAGAAATACCAAAAACGATCATAGTAATACTTGGAGGAATTAAAATTCCTAAAGTACCACCAGCAGCAATAGTACCAGCACTAATTTCTTTAGAGTAACCTCTCTCTCTCATTTCAGGAATTCCCATTTTGCCGATAGCAGCGCAAGTTGCAGGAGAAGATCCGCTTAACGCTGCAAATAATGCGCAAGCACCCAAATTAGAAACAACCAATCCTCCTGGAACTCTATTTAACCATCTATCCAAAGCAGAATATAAATCTTTTCCAGCAGGAGAAGATGCTACTGCCATACCCATAACAATAAACATTGGAATAGAAACAATCGTAAACTCCATTAAGCCTTCTAAAAAAGTATCTGCAATCACTTTTGTCATTCCCAAACCTTCAAAGCTAAGTAAAAAAGTAATCGCTACAAATCCTAAACCAAAAGCCACAGGAATTCCTAAGGCAAAAACACCAATGGTAACAACGGTAACTAATATTCCTATTATTGCTGGATCCATTATTCAATAATCTCCTCAAGTTTAGCTGGAGGAAAAGGCATTTCTTTTTTTGTAACTAAAGAAATAATATCTGCCAGATATTGTAAAATCATGACAAAAAATCCAATTGGTAAAGAAATATAAAGCTTCCAAAGTGGAGCATTCCACATTGTACCAGTTGTATGATTATTTACGTAAGAATCTAACCAAAGATGACAAGCTAATACAAAAATTACTGTACAAAAAATTAAAGATAAAACCGAACAAATTATAGCTAAAATTAATTTACCTTTATAACCAAGATAATGAGGTAACAATTCTACGTTAACATGTCCTTTTTCTAACAATACATAAGGACTGCCCACAAAAGTAGCTCCTGCAAGAGAATAAATAACATATTCTGTTTGCCAAGATGTAGTAAAGTTAAAGACATACCTTTCTACAACCATGTCAATGATGACTAAAATAGCAGAAATCAAAAGTATTGTGGCAACAGTTCCACAAAACCTTGAAATAGAATGAACAAATTTTATAAAAGAATTCATAATTGACTATCTGCTCTTGTCATATGAACAAACCCCAGACTATTTAGCCTGGGGTTTGAAAATTAGTTAGTTAATTACTTAACTGCTAAAGCTTTTTTAATTAATGATGCTCCAGCTGGAACTTTTTCTGAAAACTCTTTAAATGATGTTTTCTTAGCGATTTCCAACCAAGCATTATAATCTTTCTCAGTCATGTAAGCTAATTTAACACCTTTAGATTTATAAGTGTCTTCCATTTTTTTATCTAAAGCAGCAACTTGACCAAACATATAGTCTTCAGCTTTTTTACCAGCAGCTAAAAGAGCTTTCTTTTGCTTGTCATTCAAAGCATTGAAAGATTTTTTAGATACAAGAATTGGTTCATACATAAACCATAAACCATATTTTCCTGGAGGTGTTGCACACTTCACTTGTTCGTATATTTTAAATGATACAAAGCTTCCTGAGCTAGTATTAACTCCTGATAATACTCCTGTTTGTAACCCTGCATACACTTCAGAACTTGCCATTGAAGCGATTGAAGCGCCTGCACCTTCCAACATTTTATTAAACATTGGTCCTGCAGCTCTCATAACTTGACCTTTCACAGTAGATGGAGAAGTTATACAATCTTTTTTTGTAGCAAATCCACCACCTAACCATGCGTCAGAAATAACCATAGCTCCTGCACCTTCAATGATTTTTCTAATATCATCCATAAACGGAGACTTGTTTATTCTTTTAGCATGATCATGATTTTTCACGATTCCTGGCATCAATGTAATTGAAAACTCAGGATGAAATTTATTTGCATAGTCCAATGGTAATGAAGTCATATCTAGTTGACCGTCAACTAAAGGCTTCCATTGTGCCATAGCTTTGTAAAGAGATTGACCAGGATAAACTTGAATTTTAAAATCCACATTTGCCTTGGCAACTTCTTTAGCAATGATTTGAACCATTTCATCACGAGCATCCCCTTTACCGCCTGGAAATTGGTGAGAAGCTTTCCATGTTACAGCAAAAGATGAAGTGGTGATAAATGATAATGTAACTAATGATAAAATAATTTTATTAAAAATTTTCATTATTATTACTCCCCTGTTAAGTTAATTTAATTGGAGAGAACTTATCTGATTAATTTAGTTTTTAAAACACATTAATTTTTCTGTAAAATTAAGGATAAATTGTATAATAAAGAAAATTATTTATGATGAATGGACCTTTACAAGGATTGTTAGTGCTAGATTTAACTAGAGTTTTGGTTGGTCCTTATTGCACAATGGTTTTATCCGATCTGGGAGCGCGCGTTATTAAAGTAGAAGCGCCAGAAACTGGTGATGACTCTAGAAGTTTTGGCCCTTTTGTTGAAGACCAGTCAGCTTATTTCATGTCTTTAAATAGAGGTAAAGAAAGTATCGCTTTAAATCTAAAAAATACTGAAGATAAAAAAATTTTTGAAAAAATTTTAGAAAAAGCAGACATATTAGTAGAAAACTTTAAACCGGGGACTCTTGAAAAATGGGGTTATGGCTGGAATAGTCTTAAAGATAAATATCCTAAATTAATTTATGCTTCAGCATCAGGATTTGGTCAAACAGGTCCTATGAAAGAACTCCCAGCTTATGACATGGTAGTGCAAGGTATGGGTGGATTAATGAGTGTTACTGGACAGCCTAATTCAGAACCTACTCGGGTTGGAACTTCTATTGGAGATATTACAGCAGGATTATTTACAACCATTGGAATTAATGCAGCTTTATATGAAAGAGAAAAAACAGGTCGAGGAATGCATATAGATGTTTCCATGCTTGATTGTCAAATTGCTATTTTAGAAAATGCTATTGCAAGATATTTATCTAAAGGAGAAATTCCAAAACCAATGGGATCTAGACATCCCTCCATTGCACCTTTTGAAGCTTTCAAAACTAAAAATAGCTACATCATTATTGCTGCAGGTAATGATAAGTTATTTGAAGGTATGTGTCAGACGCTAGGGTGTGATTGTTTTAAACAAGAAAAGTTTAAGGACAATCAATCAAGAAATAAACATATAGACGAATTAAAAAAAATCATTGAAACAAAACTTCAAAATAAAACAACTGAAGAATGGGTTGCAATATTTACTGAAAAAAAAATACCTTGCGGTCCCATCAATAATATTAAAGAAGCAGTAGAAAACCCTCAAATTCAATTTAGAAATATGATTGTTAGCGCCAATCATGATAAAATTGGATTATTTAAGATGGCTGGAAATCCTATTAAAATGTCTGCTTACTCAGACTCTAGTACTAGAGGAGAAATTCCTAACCTCGACCAACATAGAGAAAAAATTTTAAAAGAATTTAAATAATATTACTCTGCTTTTTCTTCAGCAGTTTCATCAATGATATCATCTGATGAGTCGTCGCTATCATCCTCATCTTCAGATGCTGAAGCGGCATTTGCTGCTGGGACTTTTCTAGATCTTTTAGAAGGAAGAATCGCCTGACCAGATTTAGACACTTCACCTTTATAAATTTCTTCAAAAGCATCACCTTCTGGAGCGTCAAAATCTTCTTGTTCGGTTGCATCTTCTGGATGATCTCTAGCACGATCAATAGTGGCATTCGTTAAAGTTTCGATATCAATTTTTTTATCACCGATTTCTCTTAAAGAAATAACAGTCTTTTTGTCATTATCTTCTTCTACCAAAGGCTTATCCCCTGCTCCAATTTGCAGAGTTCGCTCTTTCGCTAATATTACTAAATCGTATTGATTATCGACTGCTTCTAAACAATCTTCTACTGTTACACGTGCCATAAAGTTGAGGTCTTCTAATGACTTTAGACTTTAAAATCAAGCAATTTTTACTGGTTGGTAGTCCTTTAATTTAAACAAAAATAACAAATTAGCCAAAATAAGGTAACCCAGCATCATAGAAAATATTTGATTAATACTAAATTGATGGTCAATTAAAAAACCAAATAATACGGGGGCTACAGCTGTTGAGAAAACAAAAAACGAGACAGTAATAGATCGTATTCCTCCTAGGTGTTTAGTTCCATAAATTTCAGACCAAGTGGAGGTTAATAGCACGCTCGAAGTTCCATTGGTCATTGCAATGAGAATCATCATAGCAATTGGTGCAAACTTCCATCCACTAAAAATAACCAAGAGATAAGCTGTGATTGTTGGCAGTAAATAAAACGGTAAAACTTTAATAGCTGAAAATCGATCAATTAAAAAACCAGAAACAGCTAAAGTAATCACACTTACAATTGCATACAATGTAAACCCTTGTGCTAATAATAACATCGACCAATTTTTACTTTCAAAAATATAAATTTGATTGATAAAAATTCCTGTTGTTAAAAAAGCTGGAGCTAGCACCGCTGGTAATAAGAAATAAAATTTAGGATCTTTTAGAACTTCTGCTCTAGTCCAATTTTTAATTTGCTTATCAACACTAGGTTTGTTGATTGATTGTTCCGTTGCACCATCTTGATAGGTTCTTAAAATAAAAAAAACTATTGGAACAACTAATAATAATAAAATAGATAATCCCATCCAGATCATTTTCCATGAGTACAATTTCATAAAAAAAATTACCAGATATGGAAGAATCCCCTCTCCTAATGACAAACCCAACCAAGAAATGCTTAATGCCTTTCCCCTATTTAAATCAAAAAATTTTGCCATTGAAGTGCTTGCGGTATGTGTCATCAAACCTTGACCAGATAATCGTAAAAAATAAATACCAAAAAATAATAAGGTAAGATTAGTAACCAAGGTAAGAAAAAAAGCTGCAAAGGACAAAAATAAACAGACACCTATGGCAAAATAAATTATTTTAAAATCATCAATTTTCTTTCCTATCCAAATTAATGAGAAAGAACTTAGTAAAGTGGCTAAAGAATAGATCATTCCAAATTCAGAATGACTGAGGCTCAAATCTTGCCTTATAAATGGATTAAAAATACCGATAAAAAAAGTTTGACCAAAGCTAGAACAAAATGTCAAAATGAAACCAAATAAAAGAAATCTAAAATTATTTTTAACGAATTGAAAATTAAACATAAAAAATAAAGGAGATAAGAATGTCAAAAAAAGTAACGTTTATTGGCCTAGGAGTCATGGGATATCCGATGGCAGGATATATAGCAAAAGCTGGGCATGATGTAACGGTTTATAATAGAACTGCTGCTAAAGCAGAAAAATGGGTAAAAGAATTTGGTGGAAAACATGCAACCACCCCTAAAGAAGCTGCAAAAGATTCTGATTTTGTATTTACTTGCGTTGGTAATGATAATGATTTGAAAGAAGTAACCACTGGTGAACATGGTGCTTTTCATTCTGTAAAAGAAGGTGCAGTATTTATCGATAATACAACAGCTTCTGCAAAAATTGCGAGGGAATTGAATACGGAAGCTAAAAAAAGAAAATTTGGTTTCTTAGATGCTCCAGTATCAGGTGGACAAGCTGGTGCTGAAAATGGTCAGTTAACTGTAATGGTTGGAGGAGATCAGTCTGATTTTACCAAGGCTGAGCCCGTGATAGATCACTATTCAAAAAAAATTAAATTACTAGGTTCTTCAGGTTCTGGTCAGCTTGCCAAAATGGTAAATCAAATTTGTATAGCAGGATTAGTACAAGGTTTGTCAGAGGCAATTCGATTTGGACAAAATGCAGGTTTAAATATGGAAGATGTCGTGGAGGTTATCTCCAAGGGAGCTGCACAATCTTGGCAAATGGAAAATAGATACAAAACAATGATTACAGATAAATTTGATTATGGTTTTGCTGTGGATTGGATGAGAAAAGATTTATCAATCGCCATGGAAGAAGCAAAGAGTAACGGATCTAAACTTCCAATAACAGAAATTATAGATAAGTTTTACGGCGAGGTTCAAAAAAATGGTGGAAACCGTTTTGATACATCTAGCTTAATTACTCTACTACCTAAAAAGAAATAATTTAGTGACACAAGTTGAGCCTGGATTTTATAATAATAAAGATTTAATTCTTGATGAAATCTGGGCTTTGCTCACGCAGGGTGTAAAAGATAGAAACGAAGATTTTAGACTTCCTGTTGTCGTTTTAAATTCTACAAATGGTCCTGATGCTAGAATTGTAGTGCTTCGAGGAGCATTCAAAGATAAAAATATTTTAAGATTTCATACCGATATTCGTTCTGATAAAATTGAATTTATAAAAAAAAATAATCAAATTTATTTTCTTTTTTACAACAAGGATAAAAAGATTCAGGTTCGTGCAACGGGTACTGCTACCATTCACTACAAAAACAACTTAACAGCAGAGGCTTGGAAAAAAACACAAGTTATAAGCAGAAAATGTTATTTAGCTACGAATCCTCCTGGAACAATAAGTAAAAATCCATCTTCAGGTATTCCTGAGCAATATGAAGGAAAAAACGTTCCAATTGAAGAAAGTGAAATTGGTTATGAAAATTTTTCTATTATAGAAAGTAAAATTCATTCTTTTGAATGGCTTTATCTTGCCTCTAAAGGCCACCGTAGGGCAAAAATTGAAGTAACAGATGAAGGATCGAAAGCCTACTGGGTTACACCTTAATATAATATTTTGATACTAGACGCTTTAACTATTTAACAGGATAATCGTTTAACCATTTACCAATGATTTTTTTTCCATTGGAATAAGTATAAATTCCCTGCCCATCCATTTTACCTTCTTTATATTCACCAGTGTAATTAGATCCGCTAGAAGAAGTAAATGATCCCTGTCCATGAATTTGATTGTTTTTAAACTCTCCTACATATTTTGACCCATCTACATAGGTAAGCGTACCCTTGCCATCACGTAGTCCATTTTTCCACTGTCCCACGTATTTTTCACCATCACTATAGTTTAAAGTTCCAAAGCCATGAGGCTTACCATTTGAAACTTCACCAACATAAGTTCCTTGATTGGCTAATTTAATAGTTTCAGCATGAGAAAAATTAATAGGTATTAGAAAAAATAGAGTTAACAATAACACTCTGATCATAAAATATAATTAAGCGTATAAAAAATTACTGAAATATTATTTTTTAAACTTAGAGCTTATTTTAATTTTAATAGTCTCCCACAACTTCGCCATACCAAGAGGCTCATAAATCATGAACACTATCATTAATACACCGAATACTATTTGTTCAATCGATGAAATAATAGTTGCGTCAATAGTTCCATGAAACACATTGTTTCCAATAAAATTTAATAAAACGGGAAACAATAAAATAAAACCAGCGCCAATAAATGCGCCGTTGATTGTTCCAAGACCGCCCAAAATAACCATAAATAATATTTTAAATGATAACTTAATATCAAATGCAACTGGTTCTAAAGATTTTAAATAAGTAAATGCGAAAAGAGCACCTGCTACACCACAATAAAATGCACTAATCGCGAATGCTTCGAGCTTAGATTTTAACAAAGAAACACCCATTGACTCCGCAGCAATATCCATATCTCTTACTGCCATCCAGTTTCGTCCAGAGCTTCCTCTCACCATATTCATTGCGAGTAAGGTAAGTATGGTAACCACGAAAGCGACCACTAAATACATACTAACGGGCGAAGTATAGGGCTTTCCCATAATAATAATATTTTGGGCAGTAATAATTCCTGAAGAATCGTAATTCTTAAACCAGCCAAATTTATCAATCATCCACACAATAAAAAATTGAGAAGCAAGAGTTGCAACCATTAAATAAATTCCTCGAACTCGCAAACTTGGCAAACCAAATAAAATACCAAATGCTGCTGCAACTAATCCGGATAAGGTTAAGGCTCCAAAGAACGGAAGATCAGGAACACGTAAAATTAAATTAAAACAGGCAAAAGCTCCAGCGGCCATAAATCCAGCAGCACCTAATGCTAACTGTCCAGCGTACCCCATAACAATTTGTTGTCCAACTGAAGCCAGGGCTAAACATAGCCAAGGTATTAAAATAGAAGTAAACCAATAATTGTTAGTAACCACATTAGGAATAATCAAAAAACCTAACACCATAAGAACGATAAAATTAATAATATCCTTCTTCGTATAAGTCATAAACACAGGTTTCATAAATTACACTCTCCTAATAATTTTTTCCCCAAACAAACCTTCTGGTCTATACAGTAAGAAAAAGATTGCTAAAACGTATGGCGCCCATCCTTCAATTGCGCCTCCAAAAAACGGTCCAATATAAACTTCTAAAACCTTTTCTACCGCACCAATGATCAAGCCACCAATAATGGCTCCTGGGATAGATGAAAATCCTCCAATAATTAAAACTGGCAATGCTTTTAAAGCTAAATCAATTAAAGCAAACTGCACTCCCGCTCTTGCACCCCACATCATTCCAGCAACTAGAGCAACTACTCCAGCGGCCGACCAAACTAACAGCATGATGTGTTTTAAAGGGATACCAATAGAACTAGCAGCACCCGCATCATCCGCTACTGCTCTTAAACCAAGACCAATTTTAGTATATTTGAATAATAGAGTTAAGCCCACTATCATCACTGCAGCAACCAAACCTGCTGTAAGATCTAGAGCACTAATAAATAATTTTAAATTGTCTGCTATCCAAGGAATAGGTGAATCCTTAATTCCTAAATCTAATCTTCTAACTTCAACACCCCAAACGGCTTGTGCCAAACCTTCTAAAACGAAACCAAGACCAATTGTAGCCATTAATAAAGTATCTTCGCTTTGATTCATTAAAGGACGCAACACAAATCGCTCAGTAGCAAGTCCTACAAAAATCATCACAATAATAGTTAAGAAAAAAGCAACACTGAAAGGAATTCCAAATTCCATTAGGCCCACAAAACCTAATACTGCGAAAAATACCATTGCTCCTTGAGCAAAGTTAAACGTAGAAGAGGCTTTATAAATAAGAACAAATCCTAAAGCGACTAGAGAATACATAGTGCCTGATAACAATCCTCCCACAAGCACTTCCATAAAAAACAGCAATTCATCAATCATGCGAAACTCCTAAATATGCATCAATTACTTTTTGGCTAGATCTAACCACGTCTGGTGTACCGTCTCCAATGCTCTTACCATAATCCAATACCACCACTCGATCAGAAATATCCATCACCACTCCCATATCATGTTCAATTAACACAATTGTTGTGCCTAACTGATCATTTACTTTTAAAATAAATCTACACATATCTCTTTTTTCTTCGACATTCATTCCTGCCATAGGCTCGTCTAACAATAAGATATCGGATTCAGTTGCCAGGGCTCGTCCTAGTTCTACTTTCTTTTGTAGACCATAAGGCAATTTTCCAACTGGCGTATTTTTAATATCCTCAATTTCCAAAAATTTAACTATTTCTTCACATTTTTCTCTATTTGCTTTTTCTTCACGCGTTGCTTTTGGCAATTGGAAAGCAACTTCCAAAAAATTACTTTTTGTATGAAGCTTTCTACCAACCAAAATATTATCAAGCACCGACATTCTCTTAAATAACGCTAAATTTTGAAAAGTTCTGGAAATTCCCATTTGAGCAATATTATTAGGGGTAATATTTTCTATTACTTTTCCTCTATAAAGAATTTTTCCTTCTTGAGGTTTGTAAATTCCATTAATGCAATTCAACATAGAACTTTTACCAGCTCCATTGGGGCCTATAATAGCTCTAATTTCATGCTCTAAAATATTAAAAGAAATATCCGTTATAGCCTTAACGCCACCAAAACTTAAAGAAATATTCTTCACTTCTAAAATGGGGCCGCCTATTTTAAATTTTCTATCTGTCATTTTACTTTTTTTTTTAATTTTTTTACTCGTCTTTAATGATTTGGATTTGCTTTTTTTTTTGTTTTTAACAACTCCTTTCTTTTTTAAAACCATAATCTTTATTTTCTTTTTTTCTCATCTTCTTTAAGAACATCTCTAAAGTTTTTTCTTTCTCCCTTGGAAATACCTAAATACAACTCTTTTACCTTTTCATTGTTTAACAAGCTTTTTGCAGTTCCGTCCAACATGACATGTCCTGTTTCAATAATATAACCATAATCAGAATTTTTTAGAGCAATATTGGTATTTTGTTCGGCAAGCAAAATGCTAACCCCTTCTTTTTCATTTAGTTCTTTCACAATATTAAAAATTTCAGCAACTAACTGGGGTGCCAATCCCATAGAAGGCTCATCTAATAATAACATTTTTGGTTTTGCCATCATTGCTCTTGCAACAGCAATCATTTGTTGCTCACCCCCTGAAGTAAATCCAGCCTGACTTTTTCTTCTTTCTCTCAGTCTCTTAAAATAACCATAAATTTTATCAAGCTCAGCACTCATTTCACCTCTTGATAATTTTCTCGAATAAGCTCCTGTAATAATATTTTCTTCAACGGTTAAGTGACCAAAACATCTTCTGCCTTCTAAAACTTGTACCATTCCACGACCTACCATATCTGCAGGATTTTCTTTATCAATTAACAAACCATCGTATTCAATAGAACCTTTGGTTACCTTGCCTCTTTCCGAAGCTAACATGGTTGAAATTGATTTTAAGGTCGTGCTCTTTCCAGCACCGTTTGCACCCAACAAAGCAACTATTTTTCCTCTAGGCACTGTTAAGGAAACATCGTGTAATGCCAAAATGACATTGTCATAAACAACTTCAATTTTTTTTACGTCTAAAATGTTCTTAGAATTGGCACTCATTGAATTTTTAAAATTTCTCCCCCGATAATTTTTTAAATCTTAAAAGGGGGAGTGTAAACTTTATTATTGTTTACCCTCCCCCAATTAAATTAATTATTAGCTACACTTTTTAGGTGTGATGTTGTTTTCTTTAGCAAATTTCGCTGCAGAAT
>Ga0222715_10003803_pt1 | contig 13349 bp, 36 predicted proteins | sample C33_9DmetaG_FD_165056 | JGI IMG/M metagenome (GOLD analysis project Ga0222715, IMG submission 165056) | Estuarine water microbial communities from San Francisco Bay, California, United States - C33_9D | ecosystem: Environmental > Aquatic > Marine > Unclassified | place: USA: California...
GCGATGAAATGTTTGTCACTTGGTCTTTTGCTGGAATCAATTGGACAAAGAATTCTGACGATGTTCTGAATGAGTCAAACTTTCATGTCATCAGTAAGGATCTGATGGAGCGTTTCCCTGACGATTTCGATATTGTTGGTACTAATCATTGGGCTGTTGGTTCTTTGGATCAGTTGCGTGTTCGTGTTTTGAAGCATGAAGGTGAAGTTGATTATCAGAATTTGACTGAAGCTTTCAAAGCTCTTATGGAATGGCATGATGCGCTGATGGATTATCCTCTTGCCGATGAAAGCGATTATTATGATCGTCAGTATATTGCTGAAATCAAAGATCTTGCTTATCGTCTTCAGTATGATGATCCTTTGAAGTATGTGATTCATGTTGCTGGTGATTATGAAGAACTTGCTGGCGATTTGATTTATCAGATCAATCAGTATGATTATTCTTCTTATACTGAGCCTGCTTCTGATGAGCAATTGTTGGAGGCTGCTTTTGAACTTGGTCTTTGTAAGTTTGATGAGGCTGAGTTTTGGAATGAGTGGGCTGAGAACAATAAGAAGTTGATTGTTTGGAATCACTATACAAATCTTGGTGGGATGAGGCATGAGATTCCGGGGCAGATGAAACTTGAGGTATAAGTTCAAGAGCTACGATTTTGATTCGCTGTATATTTCCTGCAAGGATTTTTCTTTTTTGAGACTTGCTGGTAAGGTTGCGGCTATGTCTGATCATCACCGTTTCCGTTTAGGTGCGGTTGTTGTAAAGAGTGGTCGAGTGCTTTCGCAAGGTGTAAACGTTGCGAAAAAGAGTCCAGATACTCCACCTGAAAGGGAAAGTGTTCATGCTGAAGTCAATGCTATGCGTGGCGTTACTAGTTTACAAGGTGCAACTATTTACGTTGCTCGTTTGGATTCGTTTGATGGTTTAGCTCTTGCTAAGCCTTGTGAATACTGTATTCATCACATGATGGAGAATGGTATCGCCAGGGTTGTTTTTAGTACATCAGAAAATGATGCGGAGTCGTTTTATCTTGATTCCGTTTCTTGGAAAGGATATAGGTACAAGAATGCCTAGAAAAGATAGAAGAAAGTATGGAAGCGATTATGATGCTCTCATTGATTATCTTGATCAGATGGGTGCTGATGTAGTCAAATCGTTTTCGATCAAGGATGTACCTGGGTTTTTGAGAAAGAACCAGGATCATCCTTTGTACAACAAAGCCGTTTTTAGGCTTTCTAAAATTATGAGCGTCAAAGGTTTAGGTCTAATCAAAACACCACAAGGGAGAATGAAATGAAAGAGTATTTGACAATGGAAGATGATTATACTGAAGATGATCGTTACGATTGGGATCGTAATGATAGTTCTCAATACTGTAAGCATGGCAATTTTATTGGATCTTGGTGGGGTCCAGATTTGATGTGCTTTGCTTGTGAAATGGGTGATGACTGAATGTTTTCAATCAATGCCGCTGAGGTAAATGAACTTCAGAAGATAATCAGTCAAGTAGTTGGGAATCCTGACTTTTATTCAATCATGTTGAGAAGGTCAAATATCGACCGTCTTGAAAAGCTCAACGATGCGTTTGAAGCTTTTCTTGCGGCTGAAGAAAGTTGGGCTGATTGCGCCCACGATGAACCAGATACAAACATTATCCTAGGAATGGAGTGATAAGAATGCCTAATTGGTGCAGTAATACAACGAATGTCTTTGGTAAGACTGAGAATGTCAAAGCCTTTGAGGATGAGATCAACAAGCGTGATGAGGATGAAGGTTTTATTTCTCATCTGTATCCTGTTCCGCAGGAGTTGAAAGATTCTCCGGCTAATTTTGTAAACATGACTGATCCTATTCCTGAGAATTGGAAGAATCTTGTTGCTGAGGGAACTTGGACGCAAGAGCAATATGATGAGCGTGTTGCTGAGACTCTTGCTGATGTTGAGAATAAGAAAATTCTTATCGACAAGTATGGCGCTAAAGATTGGTATGACTGGTGCATTGATCATTGGGGTACGAAGTGGGGTGATTGTGATCTTTATATTGATGGAGGTCCTAATCGTGAAGAAGGTACTTCGACTTTAGAGTTGCAATACGAAACTGCTTGGGGTCCTGCTTTGGAAGCGTTGACTCATATTTCAACGATGTTCCCTAAGTTGGTTTTCTATACTTTCTATCGTGAAGAAGGTATGGGTTTCTCTGGATATCACAAAGTTTGCAATGGCGATATTCTTATTGATCAGCAGGCTGAGTTTATTCCTGATGGGGATGACTATGATCGTATTCTTGAATCTGAAGATGAGCAACAAATTGATGGGATGATTGGTTGATGCAAAATGAATTTGAAGAATTTCTAAGTAAAACAGAAAATGAGATGCCGGATGGTTTGATGGATGCTTCATCTTATGTAAATAAGATTGAATCTATTGTCAAAGCGATGGCTTCCTTTATTGATCACGAATCAGATGTAAGCAGAATGTCTTTTATGATGAAGCTATTTAGCATATGTTCTGATAGCGATGAGGGTATTGTTGCTGTTCTTTACATTCTGAGTCTTATCATTACATCTCTTGATGATCTATCTGATGGGTCTTATCACTCTATGATTAGTTCATTCGAAGATGATATTATTCCTATTTTGAAGGAGAATCAATCTAGTGTCCCATACTGGAAGAACTGATTGGGGTAAAAACGGTCTGTGTAAAAACTATGACACAGAGTTGTTTTATCCAGAACCAGGTCAATCTGAACAGAGTAAGAAGGCTTGTTCTATTTGTAAGAACTGTCCTGTTCGTATTGAATGCCTTACTGAAGCACTTGTGTCTCAGGAACAGTTTGGTGTTTGGGGTGGGTTCACTATTAGGCAACGTAGAAAAATTGCTAATGCCTTGAGCAAAAATCTAAACTTAGATTCAGTAAGGAGGTTTATTGAGAATGTCAACTAAGTATCTCATTCAGATTACTAAAGATACTGTGGTTGAACTTGATTCCGATTATGAAGCTCAACAGGTAGCAGATATGCTTGCTGATAGAGAAGCAACAAAGTCTATGCTTGGTTTAGTATCAACAATCAAGAGCAACTATAGGATTCTATCTAATGTCTAATGATAATGGTCCTCTCAACTTTGATGCAAAGGTTCCCATAAAGAATCTTTTTGAATATAGTATTCCATGCATCATTGATAAGAGTGAATCAATAGATGAAGAAGATGAAGGTAATAATTCCGATGAGTAAATCGTCTTCATTTGTAAGCAAGTATTGGTTCGCTAGAGGGTACGCTGATAGGATCTTGGATTTGGACCTGGATGCGCCGAAGATAGAAGTCAATGATTACTACGAGGAAATCACGGGAGTAAACATCATTGAAGAATATAATCTTGGTTATCAAGAAGCACAGAAAGATAAGGTGAATCATGTCATCTAAATGCGCTGATGTAATTGCTGACAGACTCAAAGGTAGAGAAGATCTTCTTTCAAAGATCTACGAAGCAATTGATGATGAAAGCAAGACTGAAGAAATTTGTGAGAGTGAAGGTATTGTTGATCCTGAGGATTTCTTGTATGAACTTCCTTTGGGTATAAGCAAGTTTTTGCTTGTCACAATTCATCTATCAACAGGTGGGCCTGGTGATTGGTTGGAATGTCATGTTGATGAACATGGTCAAGGTCTTTTCCGTGTAGTTTATCACTACAATGATTGGTTTGATCATGCGGAAAAGGAAGTAGAAACGTCATCCTCTTTGTGGAGGTATGCCGAACAAGTTGTTGAGTCAGTAGTTTATTCATAACTAGTAGAAAGATAGAGAAATGGAAGTTACAGTAGATATTGACACAGACGAAATTGTAAGCGAGATTATGGATGATCTTGACTATCGTGATATTCGCGATAAGGTTCTTGAGCATCTTGATATTGCTGATCTGGCTAATGATGTCATTGATAATATTAGTTACTCAGATATGGCAGAGTATGTAGTTCGGGAAATTGAGTACTCGGATCTTGCTTCTGAGGTCAGGGATTACATTGAAATCGAGGATGAAGTTTACAATCTGCTTGAGCAATATGATCCTACTCGTAACTGTTCAACTGGTAACGCTTTTACTGAGGCAGTAAGGAAGGCTATTGCTCATTTGAATAGCGTACCTGTTGCTGATACGGTTGTTCCTGAAAATACTGAGCAGACAGTTGCTGTTCCTGATCAAGAAAGTGTTGAGGTTCCGGCTGTGGATTCTCCTAATGTTTCCGATTCCCTGGTTTCTCAGGAATTCGTTTTTACTAATGGCGAGAAGGCTAAGTTGAAGGATATCGGTATCACAATGACTAAGCGTGTTGTGAACGAGTTGTTCAATCAGTATGTTCCTGATTTTGGAACAGATCCGCTTATGCGTATTCGGTTGGAAGCGAAGGCTTTTGACATTCTCAACGAGGAATTTGATAAGGAGTTCAATGTCTAAGTACATCAAAATTACAAACTATCTGGGGTCAGACGAGATTGTTTCTCGTCTGGCTCTAGAAAAGCTTGGTCTCTCAACTAAGAGAAACGATGCTGAAACCATTGGTCAGTTTGGTTCAGGTATCAAGTTTGCTCCTATTGCGGCTTTGCGTAATGGATGGGAGTGGTGGTTTACTGGTCGTGATCACAAAGGACCATACTTCATGCAATACATTTCTCGTGAAGAGGATGGTATTGATTGCATTTGGTATGACTATGGTGATGAAGTAAAGCCATCTTCTTTCACTGTTGGTGCCGGTGAACTTTCTTGGACTGATCCGTTTCAGATTATTCGTGAGGCAATCTCTAATGCAATGGATGGAGCTAAACTGTCCGATAGCAGTTGGGACTTCTCTTTTGTTGATGAGGTTGATTACCGTGAGGGGCAGTTCAATGTTTACATTACGGCTGCTCCTGAACTTGTAGATATCCTCAACAATTACGATAAGTATTTTGCTGATGGAACAGAGCGTATCAACAGTTTCGGTAATTATGAGATGTTGAAGAAAGCTGGTGACAAGTTCAGGGTATTCTGTCACAACGTCCTTGTAAGTGAGAAAGAAACTGAGTCAATGTTTGATTACAACTTTGACTCGATCTCTTTGAACGAGGAAAGAACAGTCAAGAATGAATATGAACTGACTTCTTCTGTTGCTCGGACTGTTGCTAATGCTCCGGCTAAAGTCATTCCTAGCATCATCAAAAATGCTCTAAACATTACTATGTTTGAGTGGAATTCTTTGACTGCTCCTGCGTATAAGTATCAGCATTTTGTTGAGGATTGGTTTGCCATCTTCAAAGAGATGTACGGTGAAAATGCTGTTCTTGTAAAGAATGATGCTTATGCCCAGGTTGTTGCTAAGGCTTTGAAGTACCGAGATAGGACTGCTGTATTTGTAAATACTGATTTCGGTGGTTCTCTGCTTGAAGCTGCTGGTATTCCTACCGCTGAGAGTGTCATTGGTGAAGAGGCTAATTTTCAGATTGATGATGATATCGAAGATTATTCGACTCTTATGACTGCGATTTCTATTGCAACTATTGCTGAGCCTAAACTGTCTGATTATGTTGATCATATGGGTGTTCTTGAAGGTGATGCTGCAAGAGATTGTCGTGGCATGACTATCAATATCAACAATGACAAGCCAGTCAGAATTCTTATTTCTGAGAATCATTTGCAGACTGGATCTGTTAGCGACATTGTTGCTACTTTGATTCATGAGTATGATCATGCGTCAAGCGGTATCTTTGATGGTTTTTCCGATGAAGGCAAGTTGTTTAGGAATCTTGCCGACGAGAGAATCGGGAAAATGATTATGGAAAATTACAAGCCTAATCCGTTCTTTATTCAGGATGGTGTGGTATGCTTCAAAGCATCTGATATGGCAATGATTGGTGATGGCCTTTATGCCACTACTGAGCATGTCAGAATGCTTGATTGTTTTCTGATGAAAGTGGGCCGGTTTGTTTTGAAGTTGACTGGTGATGCTATTGAGGAAAACTTTGGTCATGAGCATCAACCTCACTTTGCTCAGGATGCTACGGTAATTTGTTATCCAACGATGATTAATGTAGAAAGTGTTGAGATTGTATAGACTAATCTACCTACAGATTATTCTGATTCTTTCGATCATCTCTATTTCTATGATTCCATTGTTCATATTCCTATTGCTAATCTATGCAATAGGTATGCTGATTGCGGTGCTAATCTAATGCCTAAATACAACAAATACTTCGTAATTGAATACAGACTACCTATCCAGGTGGATGATGTATCTTCAATTCCTGAAGCTGTCTCAAGAGCTAAAAGGATTGTTGAGAATAGGTTTGGATTTGCTCCAGACAATTGGAATGCTAGAGTGTTTGAATATGATCCAGAGGCTGATGTTGTTGGTCATGTAAAAGAATACTTTTACAATCCACATTCAGCTTCGTTCAGAGAGATTACAAAGAATTTAGAGTATCACAAAGACATGGTTGAAAAAGGTATTGACCCGAGTAAAATTGAAGGAGATGAAGATGCTAGTTGATTTTAAAGTAAGTGAAATTAACTCTAGTAACATCAAGAGAGTTGAGTTTAGAAATTTCTCAGAAGATGGTTGGAGCGCAGATTCTAAAGGTCACATGAGAATTACCTTTCAGAATAATCAGGCTTACATCTATGAGGAAGTTCCTTTCACAGAGGTTTTGAATCTTGTTGGATCTGAGTCTGTTGGTTCTTACTTCAATAAGAATATTGCCAGGGCAGACTACAAGTTTACAAAGCAGTTGTGAGAAAGGTTGTATGTTGTGGTTGTGAGTTGATTTACACTGTTGATAGAACAGCAATGTACCGTAGCAAAAGATGGTGCGGTTCTGATGATTGTAAGAATATTATTGACACTAAAGTAAAACACAGCAACTACAAGAAAAAGATGAGAAAGATTGAGAACGGGACTTACAGATCAGGTGTGACTCCAGAAATTAGAAAATATATTTTGAATAGGGATTCCTACTGTTGTGGTAAATGTAAGAGTTCTTATTCGGATGATAGGATGATGCAGGTTCATCATATTATTCCTGTGTCAGATGGTGGTGGTGATGATCTTACAAATCTAATTACTGTTTGTAGGAATTGCCATAGAAAGATTCACAATGATGATTGGAGAAAGTATGTCGATTCGTTCACAAAGATTGTTGAAAAAATGGAGGCAAACTCGTCATCCTGATGAGGATGAAGAACTTACTTATGTTTGTAAGTGGGTTGATGAGTTGCATTCTGTAATGACTAGACACTCTGGAGATTCTAATTTTAGAATGGATCTACTGGATGCCGCAGGAGCTTTCTTTGATGAAAGACTTACCGATGGTCAGAAGCGTGACGCTTTTGTTTACACTCTAGGTTTACTTGGTAGAAAGTAATTGGTATTACCCCAGTAGCCCAATGGCAGAGGCAGAAGACTTAAAATCTTTCAAGTATGGGTTCGAGTCCCATCTGGGGTACTTATGAAGAAAAAGATAGCACCTAAATGGGTTCTTCATGAAGTTCTTGATCTTATAGATCAAGGTGTTGATGTTCATAATTGGGAAATTGTGAACGACTTCTTAGAAGGACAATCACGCTTTACTATGCTAGACTGGATAAGGCACAATAGATCTTTGTTTACTTACTGCGTTATGAGTAAACAATATGATCACATTGAGTTTTATCATGGACCTAAGTAAAAAGAAAGAAGCTGATCTGTACACAGATATAGTCTTAGAGCTATTCACTGCTTATGTATTAGATGATAATTCGTCTCCTGATGATTTGTCACGTATGGTGATGGATGCTGTGAGAGATGACGATTTAGTCAATGGTCCAGGTTTGATGGAAGGTCTGATTTTTTCATGTATTTTACACATGGCGATGATCATTACCTTTACTGCTCTAAAGACAGGGATGACAAGAAAGGAAGTTCTTGAGCAATATGCTTTGGTTTATCAAGGAACAAAAGAAAGCATTGCATGTATGCCACAAGTCCACCCAGAAATTGTTAATAAGATAGTTCAAAACTTTGAAGGTTTGATTTAGTCTACCCTGTCAGGTTCACCCGGTAGGTGAACTGTGTCTTATAAACACAGTCTAAACAAGTGGTTCAACTCCACTGACAGGGACTTTTTTATTATAAGGAGGAAGTACCATGAAACTTCTGATATTATTTACATCTGCGCTGATAGCGCTATCGTTTTCAATAGAGAAAGAGAGAGGAGAAAATGTCTCACCTGCTGTTGAAATTACAGCAACACAAGAGATTGGGCAAAGCAGGAGGGATCATCCTATTGCTACTCTTGTTCACGTAGATATTGTTCCTGAGCCAGTCAAGTCTGTAAGAATTTATTCTGTTACGACAACGACTACAACAACGGTTCCAGTTGAACCTTATAGATCTAGTTCTCCTGATTGGATTTGTCCTGAATGGCATGATCTAGCATCACTTGCTGGATGGCCTGAAGAAGAAATCTCAAAGGTTTCTTATGCTATTTATAGAGAAAGTCGATGCCGTCCTGATCAGCATAATCCTGATGATCCTATGGGCGGTAGTAATGGTCTTATGCAAATCAATAAGTTTTGGTGTAAGCCTAGTAAGTTCTGGCCTAATGGCTGGTTGCAAAGTCATGATGTTTTAGAAACTTGTGACGATCTTTTTGACCCTGAAATAAATCTGAGAGCAGCTTTTGCTATTTGGCAAAACTCTGGCTGGTCTCCTTGGAACCTATAAGAAAGGTTGATTGTGAAAGTGAAGTGCGTAGAGTGTGGTCGTGAGTTTGATCTTCTTGATGAAGATGATGCTCAGGAGTGGTATTACGGTCATGATTGCGAGGTTGATTGATGGATACTGAGTCTAAGATGATTGCTCCCATTTGGGCTATCAAAAGGTATGAACATGAGGAAGAATCTCCTGTTGAGCCTACTGGATATCCTGGGTATGATCATGCCATTTGGTATTGGTGGGATGCAAGGATTGGAAACAATATTTATAATCAAGCAACTTGGGATGCAGTCTTAGATAGGATTACGCATCACAACAAAATTCTTACGCAGAGTCCGTATACAAAGATAGACTGGGAAAGGCTAAATGAAGGAACTTGGAGAGTTATTGCTATTGCTGGCGGGAATAGGACTGTTCTTGCTACTTTGCGAAAGGTTTCTAGGATAGCAAATCCTGAGTCTACGTATCGCTGGTATAAAGAGTGATTTAGTTTCGGTTGCCCTTATAGCTCAATGGATAGAGCAAATGACTTCTAATCATTAGGTTGTAGGTTCGAGTCCTACTAAGGGCGCTGAGTGGGCTAAGCATAAACTCCTTTCTTGTGTTAAGGGAAACCTGCAAACAATTGTTTTTTTTGTTGGTTGTTTTTTGGGCAATTGTTTGTTAAAGATGTTTTGCATGGTTTTGCATCCAAGGTTTTCCGCCCACTCTATTTCGTATAAATACAAGCAAGCAACTGGAGGTTGCAATGAATAAAGAAAGAATGCTATTGCTGGCTGATCTTCTAGAAGGACTGCCAGAGTATAAGTTCAGTATTGAGTATTGGGCTTCTGAATGGGATGATGAATCTCAAGAGCATGTCAATCAGGATGATGGCTATGTTTATCTTAGTGGCTATGATTGCACAACTGCTGGCTGTGTTGCTGGCTGGGCTGTTGCAATGAAGAATGATATGGCAATTAAGAATGAACATGAAATGGATGCTTGTGATATTGAGCATGGTGCTGCTACATACCTTGGTCTGAATCATGTTCAGGCTAATGATCTTTTCTATTATGGTAATGATAGTGTTTATGCTAGGTACGCTGGTGAGCTTGGTCTAAATACAGATCAGTTGCTTGGTCGTCAGATTACGCAAAAGCACGCATCTATTGTCGTTCGTAAGGTAGCAGAAGGAGAATGGTCTCTCGTATGAGAGACTTCAGCTGAATAGGAGATATGATGAACAAAGAAAGAATGTTTCTACTAGCCGATTTGCTTGATGCTATCAAGCCGATGAAGTTCAACATGAATGACTGGTTTTCGGTCTATGTTGGTGATGATGAAGATTATGATGGAGCACAGTTCAACACAACAACTGTTCAAGTGATGAATGGCTATGATTGTGATTCTGCTGCTTGTATTGCTGGTTGGGCTGTTGCTATGAAGCATGATATGAATGTGAATCGACCTCATAGTCGTGTAACTGACGGCAATTACAATGGTGATTATAGTCATCTTCCTGTGCTGGTTGAGGCAGAAGATTATCTTGATCTTAGCCGTGGTCAGTCTGCTAATCTATTCACTGATCAGTCGAATGATGAAGATTGGATCTTTAATCAGCATCGTGAAGAGCTAGGTCTTGATGAGTATTTTGATATGTCTGATATCACTCACAAGATGGCCGCAAAGGTAGTCAGAAATGTTGCTTCTGGCGAGTGGCATCTGAATGAAGTTCATGTCTGATTGTACTATTGAGGCGTTCTGCTCTCGTTTTGATGGTGATTTTTATCTGTCAAAGGCTGACTGGCGCGACTTCATTATGATTGAGGATTTCATCAATTCTCCTGTTATTGATAGTACTTATCTTGATGGCTACGGGGTAATGCTATTTGATGTTGGAGGATATGTACTAGAAAATTCTTATAATGCTGTTGCTACCACAATTCTTGCACATTTCAAAAACACTCTTGATGATCCTATTTACGGGAATGTGATCATTCTTGGTATTGGTGGTCAAGGTGAGTATGAAAGTGTAAGTGCTGGTTTCAAGGAAAGAATCACAGGAATGGGGTTTAGAGTTGTCTAATGACAAGCCTGATAAGGCGCTTAGCAGTAAGTTGAAGGTTGATATTGATCAAACTTTAACTATGAAAGAGTTATATGAAGCTAGAGGTTGGAACTACAAAAAGAAGGGGAAGTGATGAATTACAAGAAGCATGATCTGCTTGAAGCTATGTGGCAGAAGATGTATTACGGCAATCTTATCAATTGCAAAGTTGTTGGTGTCAAAGCCGAAGTGGATGAGTATTCGTCTGGTGTATGGCCAGTAATTTTGTTTGAGGATCAGTTTGGTACTGTCTTTGAAGCTACTGTATCAAGAGATCCTGAGGGTAATGGCCCTGGTTTTATGTTTGGTCTGCCTGAAGTTTCTAATGAAGCTAATCTGGAAAAGATCAATCGTATGACTAATGAAGAAATTGAGAATCTTTACAAGGAGGTTGTTCACGTTTATGAATGAGTATAGGATGACTGTAGAAGAAACAGTAACTTCTATCTATTGGGTAGAAGCTGAGTCTGAGAATGATGCTTATGCTTTTATCTGTGAGGTGATTGATTCAAAAGAGATTGATCGTATTGTAGAGAAAGTCTCGGAAATTAAACAAGTAAAAATGGAGGATTAGAAATGGGTCCAAGAAATAAGAATGCTAAGATCGCTAGCGATCCAAAGAATCAAAAGAAGTTGATTGGTAAGTCAATCAAATATATTGCGTCTGGGTCTGCTCCCAGATATATTTGTCCGGTTTGCAATCGCTCTTTCAAGAGAGGTTTCTTTGTAGAAGAGGGTGACAAAAATGCTTGCACTAGGCGTTGTCTATCTTCTTTGGTTCCCCAGGAAGCCTAATAAATGAATATATCCTTAGGATCAATGAGAACAATCGCTTGCGCTATCATATCTGAGCATAAGGAACTTATTGCTGAAGGAGATGGAGAGCAATTTGAAGATAATCTTTTCTGGTGTAATGAAGATGGATGGGTAGATCTACTTAGTGCCGACTTCTTCAATCCAGATGAAATAGAAAGTTTATCTTTACCCGAGGGTGGTACTTGGGTAGTTGTAAATATTGATACAGAATTCAAGTACATCAATGGTGCTTATGTCACCAACGAAATTATGACGATTGAAAGATAGGCATGGAGTCAACTTTTTACACAATTACGAGTGATGAAAATGATACGTTCCCAGAAGTAGAAGAAATTGTTGATTGTTTTGGTAAGCATTTTGATCTAGCCGGACGGCCTGATCCTGATAATGACTTAGACTTTTACAAGGTTGCTGTTGGAGGTGTAATTGATAGTGTGTGTGATGAATTGAATGTCTACAATGTTCCTGTCGGTGTAAATATTTATCTGTTTAGTGATGATTCTGAACGTGATCACAGTGAGATTGTAGAGAATATTATCGTGGCTCATGAGACTAATCATGAGGTTCCGTACATAGCTTGGAGCTAAAAGAATAGCCCCAAGGGTTAATATTAATTGTCATTAGGAAATTATTTAGTAAAGTATCGCAATGGCAGTCGTATTCGACTTTGCTTTTTGCGGGTCTTAGAAAGCAAAATAGGAGGCAATCAGATGCTTGAGGAACTTGTTGGTAAGAGGGTTCGGTTTGTCCATTCGGATGATCAGTATACTAAGTTGAAGAAAGGAGATGTTGGTACGGTTCGTTTTGTTGATGATTTTGGGACTGTCCATGTGAGATGGGATAGCGGTTCCCTTTTGGGTTTACTTCCAGAGTTCGATGTTTTTGATGTGATTGAAGGTGGCTGAAAAAATGACTAATGTTGATGGTGGTGTGGAGTTGCCGCGTTGGTTTGATGCGGTGTTGAGTATTCGTTTTGATACTGATGAGCTTGTTGAGTTTATTAGGGATAAGGAGGGGATTGTTGATGTGACTATTGATGATTTGTTGATTGAGGTTGATGATCGGTTGTACCAGAAGTTTGGTCGGTCTAATAGTAATTTTGTTGTTCGTGATGATTCTGGTGAGGAGTACTGATGGATAATAGGTTGTTGAATTCTCAGGCTACAAAGCTGGCTTCTTGGTTGAATGATTGCGGGTATTTGAGTTTGTATGAGTGGGGTAAGGATTCTAATTATCATCAGGAGGGCGGTATTTGGTACAACGAAGATAATGATGAAGTAAACATCTTTGAGTGTGCTTGGTATGCGATGGAGGCTTCTCTTGGAAGATGAGTATGATCGTTGCCCTGTTTGTTACGATTGGGGTTCTGCTGTTGGTAAGGAGATTTATAGGTCGGAGACGGTTGTTGAGTATGAGTGTTCTGAATGTCCTACGGTTTGGAATGTGTTTTTGAAGCTTACTTCTATTACTTGGGAAGTTGATGGTGATGTGAAGATGAGGTATTTCAATGAAGGATGAGATTGTGTTTGATGTGAAACCAACGCGGGGTGAGATGAATTATCAGGGATACATTGATAATCTCGAATGGTTGCATTTTCTTGTATGTGAGATACAAGATGGTGGGTATGAACTACCTGCCGGGGATTACGATATGCTATTCCAAGTAATAGAAGATACAAGAGAGTTCTTTCTTCAGAATTCTATATAAGGATACACCTGGAATA
>Ga0222715_10003808_pt1 | contig 13341 bp, 10 predicted proteins | sample C33_9DmetaG_FD_165056 | JGI IMG/M metagenome (GOLD analysis project Ga0222715, IMG submission 165056) | Estuarine water microbial communities from San Francisco Bay, California, United States - C33_9D | ecosystem: Environmental > Aquatic > Marine > Unclassified | place: USA: California...
CCTGTCGAAGTGATGGTTTCCGATCATGGAAGTTTTCGTCCGGTAGAAGTTCGAGTCGGACCCGATGGCGCGATCTATGTGGCGGACTGGTTCAATCCGATTATCGGACACTACCAGGCTTCGCTGCGACACCCGGATCGAGATGAGGATCATGGGAGAGTGTGGAGAGTCACAGCGAGAGGACGGGAATTGCAGAAGCCGAATCAGTGGCCCCAGACCTATCATCTAGATAGCTCTGACGTGGAAGACGAAATTCCATCCGGGATGTGGAACCCGAAAATGGCGGAGTGGATGGAGGGGCTTGATCCGCGTCAGCGATTGGATCTGATTGTTTCTGCTGCTAATACGGCTTCTCCGCAAGCATTGCCAGTGGCCCTGGCGGCATTGGATTATCCACGCGACCGATTCATCGACTACGCGTTGGAACAAACGGTGCATGCCCTTGCTCCAAGGGTATTGTCAGGAATCGAATCGGGTGACCTGAAATTCGAAAAGCCGGAACACATCGCCTATTTTCTCGAAACGCTCGGGGGAAATCGCGCGCTCGATATCGCGAGGGAGCGGCTCAAGGATGCTGAGATTTCCCGGGAAGCTCGCGTTTCGCTCAGTAAGGTTTTGGCGAGAAATGGGACTCCTGAGGATCTATTGTTTCTCCTGCGAGAAAATCCCGAGGTAGAGATTCTCAACGAACTTGCGATGATTGCTTCCATTCGCAAAACAAAGCCGGCTGACGGATTTGCTCCCTTGCTCGTCGCGATTTCCGAATCGGGAAATGTTCTCCATCGAGTGGCTGCTTTCCGAATGGGAGGGGCTTGGAATGTGAAGGAAATAAGCGAGCCTGCGCGCAAGGTATTTGAGTCAGCTTGGATGGAAGATTCGTTTCGCGCCGAAGCGGCAAAGGCTTTTGCGAAGCTGAACGGCAAAGGGGCAGTTGAGCCACTTTTGTCCGGTTTCGCTGACACTCCAACTCTCACGCGATCCGCAATCGTCGAAGCATTGGTTCCCATTGCCCCGATTGCTGTCGCTGACAAGGTCGCTACGAGTTTTGAGAAAGGGGATTTAGCGAAAATAGCAGAGCCTCTTCTCAGGCCCTTTTTGAATCGACAGGGTGCGTCTCAGCATTTGCTGTCGGCTTTGAAAAAGGCACCGCCAGAAAAAGAGGCAGCAGCCCATATTGTATCTGCGTTGAGTGCTATGGGCGCGAAAGAAGATGCGCTCCTGGCTTTTCTTCAGGATACCATGGGAATCGATTCTGGTGCGCGGGCTCATTCGCCCGAATTCGTGGCGAAACTCGTCGATGAGGTGGCAAAAGGCGGAGATGCCGTAGTCGGAAAATCCATCTACAACCGTGCCGAACTCACCTGCATTGCATGTCACCAGATCGGTGGGCAGGGTGGCATCATCGGGCCTTCGCTCGATACGGTGGGGGCCGGGCTTTCACCAGACCTTCTCGTCGAATCTGTCCTCTGGCCGCAGCGGCAACTGAAAGAAGGATATTTTTCCATCACGGTCCATACCAAGGGCGGGGATGTATTCGCTGGATACCGGGAAGGTGAAGCTGATGGAATGTTTCGCCTGCGTGAAATGGCCACAGGAGCGGTGAAGGAATTTCCGCGAAAGGAAATCACGCGGATCGAAAACACCGGATCGCTCATGCCAGAAGGACTCACGAATGGCTTAAGTCGCGAAGAGTTGCGAGATCTGGTCGCGTATCTGGCGAGTTTGCGGGGCTGAGGGAAGTGTCGGAGGATGGAAATCTCCCGTCGAACCACCTTTGAACTTTCGTCAGACAATCTGCCCGGAATTTTTCCAAGTTCCGCTACAGGCCTTCACATCCCTGCGATCATTCCATGCAGCACGTCGAAATATTCGCGCGCTTCGCGATGATTCATATTCAGCGGGGGAGCAATTCGAATAACTTTTCCAGCGAGCGGCCCAAGCAGGTGAATCGCTTTGCCCTCTTCATTGCCGAGGTAGGCGCGGAGCACGACTTCGTGGGCAACCTCATCAGCACTCAGTTCACCAAGGGGAGCAAACTCTATTCCCCAGACTGTGCCTTCCCCGCGCACGGCGGTAACGGCTGGTAGTTCGGTTAGGCGAACGAGAGCCTCTTCGATGATCTCGCTGAGTCCAGCGGCCTGGCCCATGATATCGTCTTTCTCAAATTCTTCGAGTGTAGCGATTACGGAAGCGCATCCGAGTGGGTGTGCGCTCCAGGTGTCTGATCCAGCTCCGAATCCCATGACTCCGAAAAGGTCCGAACGTCCTACGATGGCGTCGACGGGAACTCCGTTCCCCATGCCCTTGCCGAGAGCGACGAAGTCGGGTTCGATACCGTATTCGGAGAAGGCATACATCGAACCGGTTCGTCCGAAGTTGGCCTGAATCTCGTCGAGAATGAAGATGATGTCGTTTTCCCGGCAGAAGGATTCTAACATCTGCATGTATTCCTTGTGGGGATGATAGGATCCGCCTCCGCCGAGGTAAGGCTCGGTGATGAGACAGCAAAGTCGATCACCGTATTCTGCTTTCAGCGCTTCGAGTTCTTCGCGGTAGGGAGTGAGGTCGATTGGTTCACGGCGTTTCTCAATCGAGGCACATTCTTCTTTCGGGAATGAAATGAAGCGAACCCGCGGGTCGCGTTCGGGATCGTCCTCACTGCCGGTGACGGCACCAGCGAGGCCCTTCTTTCCGTGGAAACCTCCGCGGGTGGCGAGGATGATGTCCTCGCCTTCGCGACGGGCGAGACAGGCCCAGAGTCCTTTTTGAATTGCTTCGCTACCACTCGCGGCCCAGAGGACCTGCTCCATGCGGGAGCCCCCTGGCTGCGCCTGGAGGTTTTCGAGGAGACGACGGTTGGCTTCCATCTCGACTTCGGTGACGGCATTGTAGCTTGTCAGGGTGACAGCAGGGAGAAAATCACCGTCGGCGTCGAGATTGTCCAATCCCATCAGTTCGAGAACGCGCTTCCACCAGCGCTTTGGGTTGTGTCCGATGTTGGCGACGAGAACACCGGAAGTGAAATCGGCAAGCTTTCGACCCTCGGGAGTATAGTGATAGGAGCCCTCGCTTTTCGCAAGAACTGCCATGCTCGTCGTTTTTGTGCGGAGGCAATCGGGTTCCGTAGATTCGAGCGTAGCACGAAGCTCGTTGGAGGTGGATTCGTCAGTATGGGTAATCATGGAGAAAAATAAGGATCAGGATAGTGAAAATGAGTTGTTAAACGACACCCGAATACAAAACTTCGGGCGTTTCTTCGCCGGGGCGGTAGAGGGCCAAGCCGCCTTCTTCGTCATTCACTTTGACGACGGCGTCGGGATGACCCGCTGCATGTTCTTCGAGTAGTGCTTCCATGGATTGAACGGCAGCTACGACCTGACGATCCGCTGCGAGGCTGTTGTATTCGAGGGCGGCGATTCGGGCAAGACGATCTTCGCGGGATCCTTCCCTGCCGAATTCGACCTCTGCAACTTCGCGGACAAAGCGCTCGATGGCTTCGATGCCGTAGCCTCTCTGGCTGCGCTCTTCCCACGGCTCAAGAAAGCTGCCGTTATAGTGATTGTTCATCGAAATCTTGGCGGTGATGGGGGTCTTATCCTCGATCGTGCACTCGACGCCTCTGCGTCGGCTATGGCCGTTCCAGTTTCCGTTGTCGAATCGAAACTGCACCTCCTGCTCGACGTAGCCGGGAAAGTTATCCGGCGTCACCCAGCTGGTGTGGATGTCGAAGGCAGCTTCTCGACCTGAGTCATACTCGTAGACGAGGCGGAGCTGAGTCGAGTCCCAGGTGTTTCCATCGGCTGGTCCGACGAGGCCTCGTTGGCCGGTGCAGGTGACCCGTTTCAATTTTCCACCGAAGGTGAAATCGATCAGCTTGATGTAGTGAACCGCAACGTAGGTGCCGGGGTTTCTCCCTTTGATCCATTCGGCAAATTGCCCGCCCGAAATCGACTTAGGCTCAAGCAGCGTGCAGTAGCCATTGTTGACGTGTGAGAGTTCGCCGTCTGCGACGAGGGTGCGGAGCTTTTTGTGATCGGGATCGAGAAGTTTGTGATACACAATCTTGGCAAGCACCTCATTCTTTTCAGCGAGAGCAACCAACTCGTCGAGTTCCTGAAGAGACAGGACGGAAGGTTTCTCAACGATGACATGCTTGCCAGCTTCGAGCGCGGCTTTGGCTCCAGCAAAGTGACGATCGTCCGGAGTGGCGACGCAGACAAAGTCCGGATCGGCCGAAACGAGCTGCCCTGCGGCATTCGGCTCTGTGAAGCTCGTGAAGTTGGAGAAGGTGTCCTGATTCGCCTCGCGAAATTTCTCTGCTCGCGATCCGGTTCGTGTTGCGACGGCGGAGAAATCGACTTCACAGACGCCAAAGGTAGAATCGTAGATGCCCTGCTTAGCGAACCGAAACATGGGCGCATAGGTTTCGTCAAAGATCATTCCCATGCCGATCATCCCGGCTTTGAGTTGATGATTGGAAGTTTCAGGAGTGCTCATTACATTGTTTCTTAGGAAGTGAAATCGGCATTCAATGATCGCACAAGAGTTGTTTTGCGGATAAAATATGCTTTTTTGCGCACTGTGGGATAGCTTTTTGAATGGAACGACGCAGAAGCAGAAATAAAAGCAGGCGAATCGCGTTGGCCTACCAGTTGGGTGCACCGCACCAGGAGCGCATTACGCATGGGATTTTTCGCTACGCCGAGGAGCACGGTCCGTGGGAGATTGTTTCGAGCCCGGAAGGTTCAGCGCTTGCGTTGGAGGGCTTGTTAGGGTGGGGCGGCGATGGGATTATTGCCATGTTGGAGACGAGGGAGCAGATGAAGCTCGCCGGAAAGCTCGATTGTCCCATTGTCAATCTCACGAACTCAAGAAAGAGTTCGGGCGTTCCGACAGTGGCGAGCGATCAACGAGCAATCGGGCAGATTGCGGCCGAGCATTTTCTCGAGCGGAATTTTCGTCGGTTCGGATTTTATGGATTGAAGGAGGTCTGGTATTCCAAGGAACGATTCATGGGGTTTCGCAACCGACTTCTCCGGGAAGGCTGTTCGGTTTCGGTTCACGAAACCGAGAGCTCCCTGCTTTCTGATGAACCTTGGAAACAGGATCGCCGGCAACTCGATGAGTGGTTGGCTGGACTTTCGTATCCCACCGCTATTTTTACGGCGCATGATTACCGCGCGAGAATGGTCCTGGAGAGTTGTCTTGATCTCGGGATATCGGTTCCCGATCAGGTAGCAGTTATCGGAGTCGATGACGACCCGATCGTTTGCGATTTCAGTCGCCCGTCGCTCACCAGTATCAGACAGGATGGAGAAACGGTGGGGCGTAAGGCTGCGGAGTTGCTCGATCACTTGTTATCGGGCGGCTCGGTCGAGGAGGATATTCTGGTCGCTCCAGGGGAGTTGGTGGAACGAGATAGCACGAGGGTCACTGCGGCAGAAAATCCTGCTCTTCGGCAATGCCTCGACCTTATGGAAGCTCATCATGCGGAACTGATCGACATTGCCTGGCTTGTTTCTCAATTGAATATTTCGCGACGCCAGCTGGAGAAGCTTTTTCGCAATGAATTGGACAAGACACCGAATGTGGTTCTGTCAGAGATTCGGGTGGAGCGAGCGAAAATCCTTTTGCGAGACAATCCGGATATGATTTTGCGCGAGGTGGCGGCAGGAAGCGGTTTTTCCGAATCTCGACGACTCAATCTGGTGTTCCAGCGATTCATGGGGATGACACCTCGGCAATATCTGCAGCAGATGGATTAGCGTGCTCTGGACTTTCGATTGATTACGTGACTACGGTGGTCAGGTATGAGTCTCGATTACCAATCTCTTCTCGGCTGGGGTCACGGCGCTCGGAAGATGCACATTCATCTAACGGAGATTCCGGATACCTCAGTTCATGAATCATACGAGCATGAACATGTCGCGGAGGAGGCTTTTTATCTCCTCGAAGGTTCCGCCGAATACCGCTTTGGGGGTAAGATAATCAAAGCCGGACCCGGTGAGGTTGTCTTTATTCCTTCTGGAGTTCGCCATGCACAAATCACCTACCTGACTCCTTACATGAAATATCTGATAATTCGGACGGTGGAAGAAGATGACGAGCCTTGCTGCTGTGGCGAAGATCGGGAGCCGGTTTCGTAGCAAAGTGATGTGACGTTTCCACGGACGAAGCCTCTCCACAGGATATGCTGATCTGGGTTATCGTGTTGATCCCGATCGCCCTCTTTATCATCTTCCCGCTTTTCTGGCGTTTTGTGATGTGGATCAACCGTCAGGTCGGAGGGTGGAGCCGTCTCGCGAAGCGCTATCGAACCAGCAATGAGCCGAAAGGAAAAGTCTGGAATAGCGTGCTGGGTAGTGTCGGTCTGATTTCGTATCGCGGTGTGTTGCGATGCGTGACGAATGAAGGCGGCTTGTCTTTGCGGCCGGTTGCTCTGTTCCGATTAGACCATCCCGAACTCTTCATTCCCTAGGATGACTTGTATGATGTGAACCGGCGCGATGTTCTTTGGTTAAAGATGGTCGTCGCTAAGGTGGGAGAACCAAAAGTGGGGAGTATCTCCCTCGAAGCGAAAGTCTTTGAGGATTCGGACGGGCGAAGATTGTTGATGCAGTCCCACGCAATCTCCCCGATTGCGGGATTCCCACTGGCCAAAGATTTCTTCACAGTAGCTCCCTATCATGAGTCAAAGAGACCGCCTTCCCTCCGCCATGAATCGCCGCCAATTTTTCACAGCCTCTTCGCTTGCAACGGCCGGACTGCTGGCACCATCGGTGCTTCCGCGACGCGCGATTGGAGAAGACGGGGATACCGGAGAGACGGAACACTTTCATTACAGGCTCGCTCCTGCCGATGGTCCCTGGATCGATACGCAGCGGGGAAGTCGGTCACTTGGGACGAGGGAAGGAAAGATCTATCTATCCGAAGACAATTCGAAAACCTGGGTCCACGAAGCGGATTTTGCCGATGCGGTGAATATTCATTTCAGTAGCTTTCTCGAAAACGGGCGGCTCATTTTCGCAACGCAGCGCAAAATTTATTCGGCGAATGAAGACCTTTCAGAAATTCGCGAGATCACGGTAACAGGACTGGATGGAAAACCCTATCATCCCCATAAACTGCGGGAAGGTGAGAAGCCTGGTTGGTATTTCTATTCCCTCGATGGAATTCACACCTTCGATGTGAAGGGGAAGGAAATACTGATCTGGGGTAACTACTGCAATGTTGGCACTGGTCCCGTTCCTTCCAATGTCTACTATTCGGTCGATGGTGGCGAGACGATCAAGATCGCCTACGAATTCGGCCAGAACCCTGCCTTCAATCACAAGGATGCGAAGCCGGAGGAAATGGTGGGGAATCCTGATAACCCTGTCGTTTGCCGACACATTCACTCCGTCACCTACAATCCAGTCGAGGACGCGTTCTATGCTTGCAGCGGTGACATCGACCGCAAGATCGGTATGGGCCTGGAGTGCCACTGGCTGCGCGGAAAATACGATGCTGACGCCGACACGTGGGACTGGAAGGTCGTCGTTTCCTCCGATGCCAACTCTCGTTTCAAAACCGGGGGAATGAATTTCGTAGATGGAAAAATCTACTGGGTCGCCGACGCCAACGGTCCGAAGACGATTCGCGAAGTCTACGACCGTGGAATTTTTCGCTGCAAACCGGAAGACATTCCCGACAAGTCGAAACATGAGTTGCTTTTCCCTGCCAAATGGGAAATGGCGGTGATGACGATTCACGAAAACACGATGGTCGTTCCCCGTTACGGAAACGCAGATCCTGCCGATTGCGGAATCCTTGTCTCGCCGGACCTCGGGAAAACCTGGGGCAATTATGATCTCAAGCAATTCGGTGATCGATCGGGAGTTCGGGTGAATCCGCCAAACGATGAAGGATGGTATCGGATTCAGCTGATGGAGAGATGGATCAACAACGCGGAGATCCTGTTCATCAAAATGAAGTCGTAAGATCGCGAAGGACACGTGAACCTAAAATATGACCCAATGAACACGAGAATACTTTTTCCCTTAGCTGTCTTGCTAGTCGGTCTGCATACTTCCGCAAGTGCTGCGGATCGCAAGCCAAACTTCATCGTCGTCTATACCGATAATCTCGGCTACGGCGATATTGAGCCCTTCGGATCGACCGTCCATCGCACTCCCAATTTGAATCGGATGGCAAAGGAGGGACGGAAGTTTACGCACTTTTGTGTGACGGCAGGAGTGTGCACGCCATCCCGCTCCAGCATCATGACGGGCTCCTACTCCCAGCGCGTGCAGATGCACGACAACCCGCGAGACGGCTGGGTGCTCCGGCCGGTTTCTCCCTACGGCTTGCATCCGGACGAGGTTACTGTCGCAGAAGTGTTGAAAGGAGCAGGCTATGCGACGGGGATCATCGGCAAGTGGCATTTGGGTGATCAACTGGAGTTCATGCCGAACCAGCAGGGCTTCGATTACTTCTTCGGAATCCCCTACAGCGACGACATGACGCAGGAGGCTGGAGAGCGTGCCGCTGCCCGGATGAAGAAAAACCCCGGGGCTCCCAATCTCGGCGGACTTGCCTGGCCGCCATTGCCTTTGCTGGAAAATGAAAAGGTGATCGAAGCGCCGGTCGATCGCGATGGGCTGACAAAACGATATACCGAGAAAGCGCTGGAGTGGATCGAAGACAATCATGAAAAGCCATTCTTTCTCTACTTTCCGCAGGCTATGCCCGGGAGTACGAGCAAGCCATTTTCCAGTCCCGAGTTTCGGGGCAAAAGTAAGAATGGTCCGTGGGGAGATTCGATTGAGGAACTCGACTGGTCGCAGGGCCAACTGCTCGACAAATTGGTCGAGTTGGGCATCGCCGAAAATACCCTGGTGATCTGGACATCAGACAACGGGGCACCGATCAACCGAACGCCGGGAGACGTCAGTCGTGGATCAAATCAGCCGCTTCACGGGAGAGGATACACCACAGCCGAGGGTGCCTTTCGCGTCCCAACCATCATGTGGTGGCCAGGAACAATTGCTGCCGGGACGGAGTGTGCTGAATTGTGCACGACGATGGATCTGCTTCCGACTTTTGCCGGTGTCGTAGGAGGAGATGTGCCGACGGGCCGGAAGATTGATGGGAAAAACATTCTGCCGCTGATTAAAGGGGAGGCAGACGCAAAAAGTCCTTATGAAGCATTTTTCTACTACGACGGACCGCAGCTCCAGGCCGTGCGATCCGGGCCTTGGAAACTTTTTGTCCCTCTGGAGAGCTTTCGTAATCATCCGCATTTTGGACGCGACGATGGCAGCGGAGAAAAGGCACTGCTCTTTAATGTCGTTGATGACATTACGAGTGAGAACGATGTTGCAGATGTTCATCCTGACATTGTCGAAAAACTCATGGGTTTTGCCGAAGCGGCTCGCGCAGACCTCGGTGATATGAATCGAAAAGGAAGCGGTCAGCGGGCCATTGGGAAAAATGCCAACCCAACCCCTAGAGTTCATAGTGACGCAAAGCAATAAATGAACCTGACCCTGTTAGCTTTTCGCTTTTTGAAAAATGGATAACGCAAAAACACCATCTTCCCGTCGGAAATTTCTCACCACCACTGCTGGTTCACTGGCAGCCAGTTCCGGCCTTCTCGCGGTAGATAAACCGCGCGTAAAGATTGGACAGATTGGGACCAAGCACCCCCATGCTTCAGGAAAGCTGGATGCGATTCTCAAGTTTCCGGAAACCTTCGAGTTTGTCGGTCTGGTCGAGCCGGATGCAGAGCGGCGCAAGGAGATGGAGCAAAAGAAGCCCTATGCCGGATTGCCCTGGATGAGCGAGGAAGAGTTGCTCTCTACGGAAGAGCTCAAGGCTGTCGCTGTTGAAACGGATATTGCTAATCTTGTGCCGACAGCGATGCGGGTGCTAAAGGCGGGCTTGCACATTCATCTCGATAAGCCGGCAGGGGAGTCACTGGAGCAATGCAAAGCGATGCATGCTCTCGCGACGGAGCGAGGCCTGACGATTCAGATGGGATACATGCTTCGCTATAATCCAGCCTTCGAGTTTGCGCATCAGCTGGTGCGCGACGGATGGCTCGGTGAGATCACCGAGATATCGGGGATGATTGGAAAATACATGAATGACTCTGGCCGCCTGCAGCTGGCGCAGTATGAGGGCGGGGGAATGTTCGAGTTGGCCTGCCACCTCATTGATCAAGTCGTATCCTTGCTGGGTGAACCTGAAAAGGTCACGGCGCACACGAGAAGGACCTTTCCTGACAAGGACACCTTTGCCGACAATCAGATGGCAGTATTTGATTATCCGAAAGCGATTGCGACGATACGCTGCAATCACATTGACCCGATGGGAGGAGCGCGTCGTCAGTTTTCGATTACGGGAACAGAGGGAACTTTTGAAATTCGCCCCCTTGAGCCGCAGCCTAAAGGTCGCCTTGGACTAGATCGTCCGCGAGGTGACTTCAAGAAGGGATACCAGGATGTCGAATTTGAACGCCCCTCGGGCCGCTACGACGCTGAGTTTCTTGATCTAGCCAAAATTATTCGGGGAGAGAAGAAACTGGCGTGGGATGCCGCTCACGATGTAGCGACTCACGAGGCGGTTCTGCAGGCAGGGGAGATGATGTGAGGAAGCTACTCGCGCTTCTTTGCCCCGACTCGATACGCCCATTCGTTCCAGCGTTCCTTCATCGCCTTGGTGCGCTCGGGAAATTTTTGAGCGACGTCCTTCGCTTCTGATCCGTCTGTGGAAAGATCGTAAAGTTCCCAGCGACGTTCCGAGGCAGCCGGACTTGGGTTCCAGATCAGCTTCCAGTCTCCCTCCCGCCAGGCATGGGTTCCGTAAAGTGACCAGGCGAAAAATTCGGGCTGCTGACGCGTTTCTCCTTGGAATGCTGACACGAGGCTGGATCCTTCCATCGGCGCAGTGACAGGTTCTCCTTTCGCCGTCTCCTTTGGATATTCCCCCCCGGCCAATTCCAGGAAGGTAGGCATGAAGTCGACGACGTGACCTGGCTGATGCGTGATGGAGTTTGCTTCCACTTTTTCCGGCCATCGGACGATCAGGGGAGTTCGGATGCCGCCTTCATGAGGCCAAACTTTGTGTTTTCGAAAGGGCGAGTTCTGCGCCCAGCCCCAGGACTTTCCGACAAACTCGTAACCGCGCGGATCGCCGACAGGGATGCCTTCGTTGTATTCGACAAAACCGGGTTCCTTCAGCGGGGTTGGCCAACTGGCACAGCCACCGTTGTCGGAGAGAAACAGCACGATGGTATTCTCGGCGACGCCGGTCGTTTCGAGTGTCTTCAGGACCCGCCCGATTCCCTGATCCATTCGGTCAACCATAGCCGCATAGACTTCCATGCGGGCTTCTTCGCGGGCGCGGGTTTCGGGATCGAGTTTTTCCCAGGGAACGACTTCGTAGTCGTAGCGAAAGTCTCCTGTCTTTGGATCCACCTCGGAGAGGGTGGTTACCTTCGGATCCAATAGGCCGAGTTCGACAAGTCTGTCGTAGCGCTTTTGCCGGAGAGGTTCATAGCCATCCGCATATTTGCCGCGATACCGTTGGATGTCTTCTGGCAATGCGTGAAGGGGGAAGTGTGGGGCGGTGTAGTTGAGATTCACAAAGAAAGGGCGGCTATCTTTCTCTTGTCTTTTCGCAAAGCGTCCGATCGTTTTGATTGCGTGATCGGTAAAGGCATCAGTTGCGTAGAAGTCGTCCGGGAATTCGGTAACTGGATTTTCGTTGTGAGCAAAAGGACGAATAAGTCCACCATTGTAGAAATCGGGATCAGGTTTTGCCGGGTTGAAAAAACTGGAACAGCCGCTGAGCAATCCATAGAACTCTTGGAATCCGCGGGCGATGGGTTGTTTCTCAGGCGAATGTCCGAGGTGCCATTTTCCCGTCATTGCGGTTTGGTAGCCGGCCGCTTGGAGTAGTTCGCCTATGGTGTGCATGTCAGGGCGAAGCAGGCTTCCGGTTCCGACTCGTGGATAGAGGCCGGTGTAAAGGGCCGTACGTGTCGTGACGCAAACGGCGGCGTTGTAGAACTGGGAAAAACGCATTCCTTCCGAGGCGAGTCGATCAAGATTCGGAGTGCGGATTTCTCCGCCGTAACAACCCAGATCGGAGTAACCGAGGTCGTCGCAGACGATCAGAAGAATGTTGGGGCGCTCGGCAGATAGGAGCGGGTACGCGAAGGCAAGTAATAGAAAGAACAGCGTAAGCGACTTCATTATGCCTGAGTAGAGCAAATTGCTTAGTCTGAGTCGAGGGCCGCGTTGGAGGAGTGGCTCCTGTAGTTAGGCTCTGTGAGGCCGGGTTGTGCACCCATTTTCCAACCGCACCTATTCCGAGGTCACAGAACTTGGCTACAGGGCAGGGAATGAATTCAGAAATATCAAGAAAGCTTGTGATACTTCGATTCCTTCTCGTCCAGTTTGCGATGCGAGCGCACGTGCAGTTTCCAGTCGACTATCGTCTTCCCTACCACGAGAATCACGAGCAGCACGACGGGCTGTCCGAGAGCGATGACGGCGAAAGCGCCGAAGACAATCGCCATGTGCAGGGCGATCATGCGAGGGTAGGGAGCCATCATTTGCTTCCCCAGGGTTCGTTTCAGGTATTCCTTCTTGCCGAGAAAATTGAAGATAAAGGAAATTGTGTGGCTTCCGACCAGAGCCAGCGCCGCCCACTTCAATTTCATAAAGAGGTCGAAAGTGTCGACTCCCTGCCTCGCCTCGCCAAACGAGTCACCAAGCAGAGCAAACACAAAGACTCCGTGAACGACCGTGAAGATCCCAAAATGGACGAGGAAAAACCCGGTCTGAAAGATTCTCCCGACGATTTCGACTGCTCTGCCTTCCTTGCTCCGGATCAAGAGCATGCGAACGGCATTGATGAGCCCGACGATGACGTTTTCGAGCCAGTAGAGCACAACGATATCAAAAACCCGCCAGCCCCAGAATATTGCGCCGAACAAGGGGATCGCGTTGGCTGCGATGAGAAAAACCACCGAAAGATCGAGGGGAGCTGACTCCGGCACGGCTGTCTGGTTTTCCGTCGTGTTGTCGGAGTTTTTCTCCATCTTTACCGACCGTCTCGATTTTGCCGCGATCCGCAAGACTTTCCGCATTTTCGAAGGCAAGTTTGCATGTCAAATTTCCGCTTGCCTGCCTGAATCATCGCGTCTATTTTCCGCCCCCCCAAAAAGACGGTTATGAAAGCGGACATCCATCCCGAATACAACGAAGCCACGATTCAGTGCAACTGCGGAAACGTGATCCAGACGCGTTCCACGGTTGCTGATCTGCACATCGGTATCTGCTCTGCATGCCA
>Ga0222715_10003812_pt1 | contig 13332 bp, 25 predicted proteins | sample C33_9DmetaG_FD_165056 | JGI IMG/M metagenome (GOLD analysis project Ga0222715, IMG submission 165056) | Estuarine water microbial communities from San Francisco Bay, California, United States - C33_9D | ecosystem: Environmental > Aquatic > Marine > Unclassified | place: USA: California...
TAATCCTATTGCAATGGAAGAGGGCTTGCGTTTTGCTATCCGAGAGGGTGGTCGTACGGTTGGAGCCGGCGTAGTTGCGAAGATTATTGAATAATAAACAAATAGTACTTAGCAGAATAATATGACTCAACAAATTATAAGAATAAGGCTCAAGGCCTTCGACCATAGACTCATTGATCAGTCGACCCGAGAGATTGTCGAGACTGCTAAAAGAACTGGGGCACAAATAAAAGGACCAATACCTCTTCCAACAAAGATGGAGAGGTTTACCGTTTTGATTTCCCCTCATGTTAATAAAGATGCGCGGGATCAGTACGAAATTCGGACTCATAAGCGATTATTGGATATTGTCAACCCAACTGACAAAACTGTTGACGCGTTAATGAAATTAGATCTCGCTGCGGGCGTTGATGTTCAGATAAAGCTTAATTAGGTGGCCGGGGGATATAGTTAAATGAGTTTAGGATTAATTGGTGTAAAACGAGGAATGACTCGTATATTTACCGAGGACGGCTCTTCTACGCCGGTCACTGTGCTTGAGGTGTTGGCTAATCGTGTCGTTAGAACAAAGTCAGTTGATTCAGATGGGTATAGAGCGGTTCAAGTTACCTATGGGGAGATCCATAAGAACCGAATTAATAAGGCGTTAGCTGGTGAATACAAAAAAGCTGGCGAGCTTCCAGGGAAGGGTCTTTGGGAATTTCGGTTAGATGCTGGAGAGGGTGATGAGCTCGTCCCAGGTGGAGAGATACCTCTGGATTTATTTCAAGAGGGGGAGGCAGTTGACGTTAGCGGGACCAGCATAGGGAAAGGTTTCGCTGGAACCATAAAGCGACATAATTTTAAAGGACAGGATGCTACTCATGGAAACTCTATATCACATCGAGTGCCCGGTTCTATAGGTCAGTGTCAAACGCCCGGTCGAGTTTTTAAAGGTAAGAAGATGGCTGGGCAGATGGGTAATAAAAAGTGTACTGTTCAAGGCTTGAAAATTGTTAGGGTGGATACAGAGAGAAGATTGCTCCTAGTGAAAGGTGCAGTGCCCGGTGCTAAAGGCGGAGAACTGATGATTCAGCCAGGAATAAAAACTCGGAAATAAGTGAATAAAATGGAATTGCAACTTCAAACAATTACAGATAGTCCTCCGGTCGGTAAAACCGAGGTATCAGAAACGATATTTGGTATGGATTTTAACGAGGCTTTAATACATCAGGTGATAACTGCTTACATGGCCGCAGGAAGAAGTGGGACAAAAGCTCAGAAGACGCGTTCCGAAGTGAGAGGTGGCGGAAAAAAACCTTGGAATCAAAAAGGTGGAGGGAGAGCGAGAGCTGGTACTAGTCGCGGCCCATTATGGAGAAGCGGGGGACAAACTTTCGCAGCGAAACCTCGAAACTTCAGCAAAAAAGTCAACCGAAAGATGTATAGAGGGGCGATGCGTTCGATATTGTCGGAGTTGGTAAGGCTCAATAGACTAGTTGTTGTAGAAAATTTTGATATTGATGCGCCAAAGACTAAATTGGTAATTGATAGTTTGAAAAATTTAGGGTTAGACGAGGCTCTGATTATCTGCAGTGAGCCAAGTGAAAATTTAATTTATGCTTTTCAAAATATACCAAATGTAGGATTGATCGAAGCATGTACCATTGATCCAGTTGCACTTGTTACCTTTAAGAATGTTGTAGTAACTCATCAAGCCTTGTCAGAGATAGAGAGTATGCTGAAATGAATCAAGAGAGAATTTTGCAAATATTGGTCGAGCCGAAGGTGACTGAAAAAAGCGCTAGATTATCTGAAAAACACGGGCAATATATGTTTCATGTTTTAAATAATGCTTCCAAGCCAGAAATAAAAGCAGCCGTCGAGCAGCTTTTTAAAGTTGAGGTGTCGTCTGTTACTACGGCAATGGTAAAACCACGCACGCGCCGTTTTCGCAATCGGATAGGTGTTAAAAATTCGTGGAAGAAGGCATTTGTATCTCTTAAAGATGGTTTTGAAATAGATTTCATGGGCGGGGATTAAACGATATGGCGTTAAAAAAAGCTAATCCAACTTCCCCCGGTCGACGCGGCGTGGTGGCGGTGGTAAATACCGAATTACATAAAGGTGAGCCATACGGGCCTTTATTGGAGCACCAGTCTAGGAAGTCTGGTAGAAACAACACTGGTCGTATCACAGTGCGGCACCGAGGTGGAGGACATAAACAGAGATACCGAGTAATCGATTTCAAGCGAGACAAAGATGGTGTTGACGCAAAAGTTGAACGTTTGGAGTATGATCCCAATCGATCCTCGCACATTGCGTTACTATTATATAGTGATGGAGAAAGACGTTACATAATTGCGCCCAAGGGCGTCAAAGCTGGTGATATGGTACGTTCTGGTCCTGATGCGGCGATCCAGTCAGGTAACTGTTTGCCTCTTAGAAATATCCCAGTGGGTACTATAGTGCATTGTGTGGAAATGAAGCCGTCCAAAGGAGCGCAAATAGCTCGAAGTGCTGGAGGAGGAGTGCAGTATCTTGCGCGAGAAGGTGCGTATGCCACTCTGAGGTTGCGTTCTGGGGAAATGAGAAAAGTACCTATAGAATGTCGGGCAACTGTAGGAGAAGTAGGTAATCAGGAGCATTCGTTAAGATCTTTGGGTAAAGCAGGCGCCAGAAGATGGAGAGGCGTTCGCCCCACAGTCAGGGGGGTAGCAATGAACCCCGTAGATCATCCACATGGTGGTGGCGAAGGACGTACGTCGGGTGGTAGACACCCAGTTAGTCCATGGGGTCAGCCGACCAAAGGTGCTAAAACTAGAAGCAATAAGCGCACAAACAATATGATTGTTCGAAGACGCAATAAGAAATAGGGGTTGAGATAAGCATGCCACGTTCGATTAAAAAAGGACCTTTCGTTGATCATCATTTAGCCAAAAAGATACAGGATGCAATAGCGAACAATGAAAAACGTCCCATCAAGACATGGTCTCGAAGGTCGGTAGTCTTGCCCGATATGATTGGTCTTACTATTGCGGTTCACAATGGTAGGCAACATATGCCGGTTTTTATTAATGAAAATATGGTTGGACACAAATTGGGTGAATTTGCTCCGACCAGAACTTTTCGTGGACACATTGGCGATAAAAAAGCGCAATAAATTAAGAGCAGGTGATATAGATGACTACTGTGGCGAAATTGAAAAATGCACGAATAGCGGCCCAAAAAGTACGGTTAGTGGCTGATCAGGTGCGTGGCTTAAAGGTGGAGAAGGCTCTTGATATTTTGATGTTCAGTGAAAAAAAAGCTGCGGCACTAATTAAAAAATTGCTCGAGTCCGCGGTCGCTAATGCGGAGAATAATGACGGAGCTGATATAGATGAGTTGGTTGTTAGTCATATTTCCGTAGATGAAGGGCCTACTATGAAACGCTGGAGAGCTCGTGCGCGAGGAAGAACAGCGCAGATTTTAAAGAGAACTAGTCACACCACGATAAAAGTTGAAGAACTGGGGCAGTAATTATGGGTCAAAAAGTACATCCCTACGGAATTAGATTAGGCATAGTTAAAGACTGGACGTCTACTTGGTATGTTGACAACAAGCAATATGCTGAGTACTTAAATATTGATTTAGCCGTTCGAGACTTATTAAGGAAGAAATTGGCTCATGCTTCAGTGAGCCGGATACAGATAGAGCGTCCTGCTAATAATGCCCGAATTATTATTCATACAGCGCGGCCGGGGATAGTTATAGGAAAAAAAGGGGAAGATATTGATTCCCTCAGAAAGCAGGTTTCTGCTTTTATGGGCGTACCTGTTCATATGAGTGTAGAGGAAATTAGAAAGCCTGAACTTGATGCGTTGTTAGTCGCTGAGTCGGTTGCACAGCAATTAGAGCGAAGAATCATGTTCAGACGGGCTATGAAGCGGGCAGTCGCAAACACCATGAGACTCGGCGCAGAGGGCATTAAGATATTTGTTTCCGGCAGATTGAATGGAGCAGAGATAGCTAGATCCGAGTGGTACAGGGAGGGGCGAGTCCCGTTACATACACTTCGAGCAGATATTGATTACGGTATAGCGAGAGCAAATACGACATATGGTGTGATAGGAGTGAAGGTTTGGATTTTTAAAGGTGAAGTAGTGCAATCAGCTGCAATACCTGAATCAGAAGCTGAACCAGTAGAGGCTGAAATTACTACTGGCGCTAGTGCCTAGTTTTTCACCTATCGCGAAACAGGATAAAAAATTATGTTACAACCGAAGAATACGAAGTTTAGAAAGCAGATGAAGGGTCGCAACCGAGGGCTAGCCAGTCGCGGTAACAAAGTAAGCTTTGGCGAGTATGCGCTCAAGGCGACTACTAGTGGGCGAGTCACAGCAAGACAAATAGAGGCGGCGCGTAGAGCCATCACCCGATATGTGAAGAGAGGTGCCAAAGTTTGGATTAGAATTTTCCCTGATAAGCCTATTACTAAAAAGCCATTGGAGGTTAGACAGGGAAAGGGTAAAGGTAATGTGGAATATTGGGTCGCTCAAGTGAAGCCTGGTACCGTGTTATATGAGATGGAAGGTGTCTCTGAAGAGTTAGCGAGAGAAGCTATGAGGTTAGCTAGTGCCAAACTTCCGGTGAGAACCACTTTTGCGATAAGGACAGCTCTCTAATGAAAATGAAAGAAATGCGAGAGAAATCGATAGCGGACCTAGACGAACTGCTGATAGAAACCAGAAAGAAACAATTTGGGATGAGAATGCAGACGGGCTTTGGTCAGGAAGCGAGAGCAAGTGAGATCAGAGCTGCTAGGAAAGATGTGGCGCGAATCAAAACATTGCTCACAGAATTACGGAATGGAGGCGGATCGTGAGTGAAGTAGCTAGCGCACCTCGGAGTGTAGTAGGTAAAGTAGTAAGTGCGGGTATGGATAAAACCATCTCGGTTTTAGTAGAACGTCAAGTGGAACACCCTCTATATCGAAAATTCGTTAGAAAGTCCTCAAAGATATTTGCGCATGATGAAGAAAACAGTTGTTCAGATGGTGACATAGTATCAATTGAGGAATGCAGACCCCTTTCTAAGAAAAAGAGCTGGCGACTGCAGAAGATAATAGAAAAGGCCACTGTAATTTAAAATGAACATCAAATCAAAAAGGTGTCGGAGTTAGATATGATCCAGATGCAAACAATGCTGGATGCCGCTGATAATAGCGGCGCTAGAAGACTAATGTGTATAAAAGTCTTGGGTGGCTCCAAAAGACGTTATGCGGGTATTGGCGATGTAATTAAAGTGACAGTGAAAGAGGCGATTCCTCGAGGTAAGGTTAGAAAAGGCGAGGTATTTGACGCTGTTGTTGTTCGGACCAGAAAAGGTGTGAGAAGGGCAGACGGTTCTTTGATTAGATTCGATGGGAATGCAGCGGTGCTTCTAGATAAGCAGCTTGCTCCAGTAGGAACAAGGATATTTGGTCCAGTTACTCGTGAGTTACGTGGTGATAAATTTATGCGCATAGTGTCGTTAGCACCTGAAGTGCTGTGATATTGGAAGGACGCAGGAAAATTACATGAATAAAATTAGAAAAGGTGATGAGGTTTTTGTAAGGGTCGGGAAAGATCGTGGAAAGCGCGGATCTGTGACAAAAGTAATGCCTAACGGTAGATTGTTAGTGCAGGGGATAAATATTGTTAAACGTCATACGAAGCCTAATCCTCAGCTTAATAAACCGGGTGGTATTGTTGAAAAAGAGGCTTCTTTAGACATTTCCAATGTTGCGATATTTAATCCTGTGACTGAAAAGCCGGATCGTGTTGGGTTCCGGTCATTAGAAGACGGTAAAAAAGTGCGATTTTTTAAATCAAATGGGGAGGTTATTGATGTCTAGTGAAGTAACGCAAAATAATCCTCGCCTCAAGACAGAGTATCAAGAGGTTGTCGTGAAAAAGCTGATGGACCAGTTCAAATACTCTAGTAGTATGGAATTACCTCAAGTGACAAAGATTACCTTGAATATGGGCGTTGGTGAGGCAGTGGCAGACAAAAAAGTCATCGAACACGCGGTCAAGGATATGACATTAATCGCGGGACAAAAACCAGTTGTCACTATCTCTAGGAAATCTATAGCGGGTTTTAAAATAAGGGATGGTATGCCGATTGGTGTAAAAGTCACGTTGCGCCGGACGCGTATGTACGAATTTCTAGATAGGCTAATTAATATTGCGATACCCAGAATCCGCGATTTTCGGGGCTTAAGTCCGAGGGCATTTGATGGCCGCGGTAATTATAGTATGGGTATTAAGGAACAGATAATTTTTCCTGAAATTGACTATGACAAAATAGATACGTTGCGTGGGATGGATATATGTATAACAACCTCTGCCCGCAATGACGCAGAAGGTAGAGCGCTTCTTGAAGCGTTTAACTTTCCTTTTAGGAGTTAGATAAATGGCTAAGAAGTCTATGGTAAACCGCGAGTTAAAACGAGCAAGACTGTCCCTTAAGTTTGCAGCAAAGCGAAAGGAATTAAAGCTCGTGATGAGTGATCAAGAGAAATCTTATGAGGAGAGAGAGGAAGCGAGATTGCGATTCCAGAAACTTCCTCGTGATTCTAGCCCATCTCGCGGTCGAAATCGGTGTAAGTTAACTGGACGCCCTCACGGGTACTATCGGAAATTTGGATTAGGTAGAAATGAGCTTAGGCGGCTGGCTATGGAAGGTCATATTCCTGGTTTAGTTAAGGCAAGTTGGTAAAAAGGTAGTAATTTTTTATGAGTATGCAAGATCCTATAAGTGACATGTTGACGAGGCTAAGAAACGGCCATTCGCGCTCAAAGCAAACTGTATCAATGCCTTCATCTAATAAAAAGGTGGCGATAGCGCAAGTATTAAAAGACGAGGGCTACATAGTTGATTTTGATGTTGCTGGTGACGCCGCTGACAAGTCTTTAACGATAGAACTAAAATATCATGATGGCAAGGCCGTTATTGAGAAAATTACTAGAGTTAGCCGACCTGGGTTGAGAGTTTATCGGTCTAAAGACGAAATTCCTACTGTGGTTGGTGGTTTGGGAGTGGCTATTGTGTCGACGTCAAAAGGCTTAATGAGTGATCGTAAGGCACGTGCTCAGGGCGTGGGTGGCGAGATTATTTGCTCGGTTTATTAAGGGATATAAAGAAATGTCACGAATAGGGAAAATGCCGGTCGAGCTACCGAGCTCAGTCACAGTTAGATTAGACGGAGAAAATGTTCATATTAAGGGCTCAAAAGGCGAGCTTCATCATCGTATGCATAGTTTGGTGAGTGCTAACTGTGAAAATGGCATTTTGACCATAGGTGTTAAGGATGGATCGATTGAGGCATCAGCTCTTTCGGGGACAACAAGATCGCTATTAAATAATATGGTTACAGGAGTGTCAGTTGGTTTTGAAAAAAAATTAAATATCGTGGGAGTAGGTTACAGAGCGCAAGTACAGGGTAAGAAGTTGAACTTGTCGTTAGGTTTCTCGCATCCGGTCGTTTATGAAATTCCGGAGGGAGTACAAATTGAGACCCCCAGTCAGACAGAAATCATAGTTAAAGGGATTGATAAACAACAGGTTGGCCAAGTTGCCGCAAACATTCGTGCTTACAGAGAGCCGGAGCCTTATAAAGGAAAAGGCGTACGTTACTCTGATGAAGTTATAGTGAAAAAAGAAGCTAAAAAGGCATAGTTACTAAGATGAAAAAGATAAATTCTCGTCAACGCAGAGCCACGAAAATACGAGCGGTGATTCGCAGGCAAAATAGTTTGCGTCTGTGCGTGAATCGGACTCCTAAACATACTTATGCGCAAATTTTTTCGTCCGATGGGGGTGCGGTTTTGGTTAGCGCTTCTACAGTTGAAAAAGGATTTGGCAATGAAGGAGTCGGGTATGGTAACGTCGATGCCGCGACGCAAATTGGTAAATTAGTTGCGGAGAGAGCAGTAGCGATAGGGATTACAGAAGTAGCGTTTGATCGTTCGGGGTATAAATACCATGGAAGAATTAAGGCGCTTGCCGATGCCGCCCGTGAACACGGGTTGAAATTTTAGGAGTTAGTTGAGCTTATGAGTTTTAAAAAAGGACCTTCTGATAATAACGACGGATATCTTGAGAAGTTAATTAACGTTAACCGTGTTGCTAAAGTTGTTAAAGGCGGACGAATATTTGGTTTCACTGCGTTGACGGTAGTTGGCGACGGGGAGGGAAGAGTCGGGTTTGGTCGAGGAAAAGCTAGAGAGGTTCCAATTGCCATTCAGAAGGCGATGGAAAACGCCAGGAAAAATATGACAGAAATAGATATTAACGGGTCAACGTTGCAGTATGCTCTAGTTGGTACTCATGGGGCCGCTAAAGTCTACATGCAACCAGCTTCTGATGGTACTGGTATAATCGCGGGGGGAGCGATGCGTGCAGTTTTTGAGGTCTTAGGTGTTAATAATGTCTTGGCAAAGTGTATAGGAACGACTAATCCCGTGAACGTTGTTAGAGCGACGATTAATGGATTGAGATCAATGTCTTCTCCTGATCGGATGGCGGCAAAGCGTGGGAAGACAGTAGAAGAGATTCGAGGTTAGTTTTGTGGCTACAAAAAAATTGAGTGTGACACTTATAAAAAGTCTTAATGGACGGTTACTGAAGCACAAGGAGTGCGCCCGTGGTTTGGGCTTGACGCGAATCAGACAAAATGTCGAAGTAATTGATACGGTTGAGAATCGAGGCATGGTGAATAAAATTAACTATATGCTTAAAGTGGAGGAGATCTAGGTCGTGGAGTTGAATAGCCTGAAACCAGCGTATGGTTCTAAAAAGTCGAGGAAGAGGGTTGGCCGTGGTGGCGGCTCCGGTCTCGGTAAAACTGGTGGCCGAGGTCATAAAGGCCAAAAGTCTCGTTCTGGTGGTTATCACAAGGTTGGGTTTGAGGGCGGACAGATGCCTCTACAAAGACGGCTCCCTAAATTCGGATTTCATTCGCGTGCTGCACGCTACAGCGATGAAGTTCGGCTGCACGAAATAGACTCGATGGGTGTTGACAACATAGATCTATTACATTTACGGGCCGCTGGCCTCGTAGCTCATGACGTGACCAAAGTAAAAATCATAGATTCTGGTGATGTTAACCGGCCAGTCAAATTACAAGGCTTGTTGGTTACGAAGGGCGCTCGGGCGAAGATAGAGGCGGCTGGCGGGGAAGTGGCGGAATAAAGTGGCAACTACGGCTAATCAACTTGGAAAGATGACCGAACTTCGGCAGAGGATCTTCTTTCTGTTAGGAGCATTGTTGGTTTTTAGGATTTGCACGCACATACCGGTTCCCGGAATAAATCCTGTGGCGTTAAACGCTCTTTTTGAGCAACAGCGGGGATCGATATTAGACATGTTTAATATGTTCTCCGGCGGCGCTCTTGAGAGGTTTTCAGTGGTTGCGTTGGGTATCATGCCATACATATCAGCGTCTATTATTATGCAACTACTAACGGTTGTGCATCCCAAGTTAGAGCAGTTGAAGAAAGAAGGTGAATCAGGAAGAAGGAAAATTAATCAAATCACTCGGTACTTTACCGTAGTACTGTGCCTGTTTCAGTCCATCGGAGTTGCGATTATGCTAGAACAACAGACCGCGGCGGGTCTTCAGCTAGTCATAACCCCAGGTTTGGCATTTAAGATCACGTGTGTTTCGACTTTAGTTTCGGGGACCTTGTTTTTAATGTGGCTGGGAGAACAAGTAACTGAACGTGGAATAGGTAATGGTATCTCGATGATTATATTTGCCGGTATAGTCGCTGGGTTGCCGGCGGCTGTGGCAGGGACATTAGAACTTTCTAGGACGGGAGAGTTATCAATAATACTTGTTTTGTTACTCTTGCTTTTAGCTGTTGCAGTAACAGGGTTCGTTGTTTATGTCGAAAGAGCTCAAAGAAGAATTACCGTTAATTACGCTAAGCAGCAGCGGGGAGGACAAGTTTATGGAGGGCAGTCAAGCAATTTACCCCTAAAACTTAATATGGCTGGCGTAATACCTCCTATTTTCGCGTCGAGTATTATTCTATTTCCTGCTACTATAGCTGGCTGGTTTGGGAATGCGGAAGGAATGGGCTGGTTACAAGACTTGAGTACCACGTTGTCACCAGGACAGCCGTTATATGTATTGTGTTACGCGGCCGCCATCATATTTTTCTGTTTTTTTTATACCGCTTTGGTTTTTAATCCTAGGGAAATGGCGGATAATTTAAAAAAATCGGGCGCATTTATACCTGGAATTAGACCTGGCGATCAGACCGCGCGGTATATTGATGATGTAATGAGTAGGCTTACCGTTGTCGGTGCAATTTATATAACTGGAGTGTGCTTACTACCGGAATTTTTGATCTTACAGCTGAATGTGCCATTCTATTTTGGAGGCACGTCACTTCTGATAATTGTTGTGGTAGTAATGGATTTTATGTCTCAAGTACAGTCGCACTTGGTGTCACATCAGTATGATGGCTTGATGAAAAAGGCTAACTTGAAGGGAATTGGTCGCCGGTAATTAGTGTGATCATGGAGTTTTAGAATGAAAGTACAGGCGTCGGTGAAAAGAATTTGTAGAAATTGTCGTGTGATTAGACGAAAGGGATCGGTTCGAGTTATTTGTAAGAACCCTCGTCATAAACAACGCCAAGGTTAGTAAACTTAATAGGGTATTTGAGAGAGAAAAACTATGGCTCGTGTTGCAGGTGTAAATATTCCCGATCGTAAACATTTAGTTGTTGCGGTCAGGTCAATCTTCGGTATTGGTAGAACTCGTGCAGAGTCGATCTGCGACGCAGCCGGAATTGAACGCAATTCAATCGTGAAAGATTTAACAGAGGGGCAATTAGACTCAGTTCGTAACGAAATTGGAAAATTTGACGTCGAAGGCGATCTACGACGAAACGTTAATATGAGTATAAAACGACTGATGGACTTAGGTTGTTACCGAGGTGTTCGTCACAGGCGTGGATTACCTGTTAGAGGACAACAGACCCAAACAAATGCGCGTACTAGGAAAGGTCCAAAGCGCGCGCTTAAGCGATAAAATTAGGGAAGAGACTGAAATGGCTACTACTCCAGCGACAAAAAAGAAAGGTAAGAGAACTGTGTTAGATGGTATCGCGCATGTACATGCTTCCTTTAATAACACAATTATCACTATTACGGATCGTCAAGGTAATGCACTGGCATGGGCGACAGCGGGTGGAAGTGGTTTTCGAGGATCTCGTAAAAGCACGCCGTTTGCTGCGCAGGTTGCAGCGGAGAGACTAAAGTCAGTAAGAGATGATTTTGGGATGGAAAACCTGGATGTCTGCATCAAAGGTCCAGGACCGGGAAGAGAGTCTGCCGTGCGTTCCTTGAATAATGCAGGTTTTAGAATTACAAATATCACGGATGTCACACCGATTCCCCACAATGGGTGTCGACCTCCTAAAAAGCGAAGGGTGTAAAAGAATGGCACGCTATATAGGTCCAAAATGTAAATTAAGTAGATCGCAAGGTGTGGATTTGGGTTTAAAGAGCCGTACTCGACCTATTGAAACCAAATGCCAGCTAGAAAAGCCGCCGGGTCAACATGGCGATGCGCGCGGTCGCAGACAGTCTGATTACGCATTACAGCTGCGGGAAAAGCAAAAGCTACGGATCATATATGGAGTTTTAGAAAAACAGTTCAGAAATTACTATAAAAGTGCCGCGCACAAGAAAGGAGCAACTGGAGAAAACTTACTGCAGTTGCTAGAAAGACGACTAGACAATGTAGTTTACAGAATGGGATTTGGTTGTACTCGGGCGGAATCGCGCCAGCTAGTAAGCCATAAGTCAATCGCTGTTAACGGAAATATTGTGAATATTGCGTCTTACCAAGTTGCGCCTTCCGACGTAGTTTCCGTTAGAGAAAAATCACGTGCACAGGTTAGGGTACAAGATTCTCTAGCCGTTGCGGAACAGTTAGGATTCCCGGAGTGGGTCGAAGTTGATACAAAAAAAATGGAAGGTTGTTTCAAAAATGTGCCGGAGCGTGAGGATTTACCTTCGGACATAAACGAATCACTAGTTGTTGAATTATATTCTAAGTAATTATTTATATTAGGAGACTCCGCTATGGCGTCAGCCTTGAACGAACTTTTAAAGTCACAAATAGCCAATGTTCAGGAAACTGGATTAAATACATCAAAAATAACGATTGAACCACTTAATCGTGGCTTTGGGCATACCTTAGGTAATGCTTTGAGACGGGTACTACTCTCGTCTATGCCTGGTAGTGCGGTTACGGAGGTGCAAATTGATACAGTGCTTCACGAATACACTACGATTGAAGGTGTTCACGAAGACGTTACTGAAATACTTCTGAACCTGAAGGGCTTAGCATTAAACATGCATGCACAGGATCACGCGGTAGTGACAATTAATAAGCAAGGCCCCGGGGTAGTGACTGCAGGTGATATATTACTGGATCACGATATCGAGGTCGTCGACGAAGGCTACCACATAGCTACCTTAGGTGATAATGGTGGACTTAATATGACGTTGACTATTGAAAGAGGCCGGGGTTATGAGCCTGCGTCTGATAGAGAGAATTCAGACGAGACCGAAGATAGCTTTTCTGTTGGGGCGTTGAAGCTTGATGCTTCTTATAGTCCTGTTATGCGGTGTAGCTACGAAGTTGATCAGTCACGGGTCGAGGCGCGGACTGATCTTGATAAACTAGTTGTTACTATTGAAACTAACGGGACAATAGACCCTGAAGAAGCTGTTAAAGAAGCTGCTAGCATATTGCGAGGGCAGCTGTCGGTCTTTGTTGATCTTACTAAGGAAGAGGAACAAGAGACTCCAGAAGTCGAGGAAGTTAAGGTTGACCCAATATTACTGAGATCTATAGATGATTTGGAATTAACAGTACGTTCTGCGAACTGTCTGAAAGCCGAAAGTATTCACTATATCGGAGATCTTATACAGCGAGCAGAGGTAGACTTGCTAAAAACCCCAAATTTAGGTCGAAAATCACTTACTGAAATCAAGGATGTGTTGGCGTCCAGAGGTTTAATGTTGGGTACGCAGTTAGAGAATTGGCCGCCAGCAGGCTTGTACGAAGAATCTTAGAACGCGGAAGTTACTTTTAGTAGTTCAGTTATAAAAGCGAGATTACAAAAATGAGACATATGAATAGTGGTCGGAAACTGAATAGAAATAGCTCGCACAGGAAGGCGATGTTCAGGAATATGGCAACCTCGCTTTTTCGGCATGAGGTTATCCGAACGACTCTAGCTAAGGCGAAAGAGCTTCGGAGGACTGCTGAGCCGCTAATTACCTTGGCTAAGATGGACT
>Ga0222715_10003814_pt1 | contig 13330 bp, 16 predicted proteins | sample C33_9DmetaG_FD_165056 | JGI IMG/M metagenome (GOLD analysis project Ga0222715, IMG submission 165056) | Estuarine water microbial communities from San Francisco Bay, California, United States - C33_9D | ecosystem: Environmental > Aquatic > Marine > Unclassified | place: USA: California...
AAATGATAATTATATAAACATTGTTAAAAACAAACTATCTTCGTGTACTCTAAAAAAAACTTAAACAATAACTCCCCCAATAGTCCAAATGGCGCGAAGTAATCGCCATGATGATAACGAAGAAACCAACTTTTTTGAAGAATACGAACAGGCTCTCAAAGAGCGTGTGAAATCCTTGAAAAAGGTTGAAGATGCCATGGATGCGAAGGCTCTCATTGCCCTTTCCGAGAAACTTACCAAGACCAAGTTCAAGATCTACGAAGATTTCCAGAAGAAGGCGAAAAAAATTGTGGAAGAGATGGACGAAGTCATGAGAGTCTTCGTCGCCGAAGAACTTCGGGAAGAGTACTTGGCACCACAAGAATATGATGAGACTGTGGTGTGTGAACACTGTGATCTGGTCAGGGGTGAGAGTGACTATGTGGAGTGTGAATGTGATCGCGTGAGAATGACCCAATTCGCAGAAGAGGTTGGTGCTTGCCTAAGTGAACCCCCGTAACCACAAAAAATCAAATGAACACTCTCATCGAAGCCATTCAAAATGCAATTACGATCTCTGGCATCACGTGGGCGGTGGGAGAGATTCATCATCTCATTACCGAGGGATAAAGACAACAGACCCTATATAGTTAATCCGAACATGGCTTGTATGAACTATATAGCCTTTGACTTTGAAACATCTGGTCTACCAAGAGGCCGAAGAAACGCAAAAGTTACCACAGAAACTCTCTCAAACTTTGACGGTTGTCGAGCAGTCAGCCTCAGCGCTGCCCGCTTTTCCCACCGGGGGCGTCTTATCAAGACATTTGACGCTATGATTCGCCCAGACGACTTCCACATTGGTGAAGACTCTACCGCCATCCATGGTATCACACACGAGCGAGCACTCGCAGAGGGTCGACCATTCGCCGAAGTATTTCGTGATTTCATGGAGTTCATCGGTCCGAGAACGAAGACGCTTGTGGCACACAACGCACAATTTGATGAAAGCGTTCTTCGATCAGAAATGATTCGCAATGGGTTTGAGACTTCTCAAATCGATGATCTGGTGATTCGATGCACGTTACAATTGTATAAAGAACGTTTCATGAAGCCAATTAAACTCGTCAATCTGTACAGTGACATTTTCGGGGAAGCGTTTGACAACGCGCATAATTCCCTCGCCGATTCTATCGCGTGTGGGAAAGTGTACCCATATCTCATTGGTCACGTCAAAGAGTTCAAACCGATCGGTGTACCAAAGGTTATCATAGGTGCATCATCGGTTGCGTCGGCAATTGGTGTGAATCAATATAAGAAACAACCAGAACTCATGGAAGACTTATGGAAGCGGTATTCACCGCATACGTTTGAAGGTAAGACGAAAGAAGACGCTGCATTGATCGTCTTGAATTCTCTCGCGACGACGAAGAGGATTCTTGAATACGCGACATCTTTCAAATCCGAAAAAAGTACAGACGTACAGCAAGAGACGAGACGACTCTTCCACGAGATCGAACACTCTGGGCTTTTGCCACAAGACATGGTTACCGCGAAGGAATACATCAAAAAGACACTCGCTACCAATCATGGAACACGCAACGAAAAGAAGACAGCGGACACAGACCTCGCAAACCTTGTTGAGGACGACACATTCTATACGATTGACATATGTGAGATAGAGGGTACGAAATATCAAATCGTTGGTCGCGTTGACCGAATTCAAATCGACGAGAATAACACGAGGACGTTAGTTGAGATTAAAAATAGAACTCGTAATCTTTTCAATACTGTGCGTGACTATGAAGAAGTTCAGTGCCAGGTATATCTTCAAATGATCAGAGTTGAATATTGTCGTTTGATCGAAACGTACGAGGGTGAAAGTAAGTCATATCTGATACAAAGAGATGACCAAAAGTGGAGCGATGAAATCATGCCAAAATTAATCAACTTCTGTGAATTTTTTCACTCCACATTAAGTAAGAATGGATAACCTCACTTCTAAGATACAGGCCATGACACTTCGGGGTAAGCGGAAGAGGTCCACCAGTGAGAATGTCGGTAGAAAGCGTTCGAACTTGTCCATGCTTAGCGATATTACATTTTCTAATAACAATCGTCTAAATGTCAGGCTTCCACGAAGTACCGTCAATGAATTACGCACTATCCACAAGAAATCATCAAAAGAACAGCGCGAATACGGTGGTCGAATAAACCTCCAGCGAGTGATGAATAAATATGCAAAATTCAACGCACCGAATCAACTCACTGGAACTCGTGGACGTCTTCCTTTGACTCGCGAAGTCATGAACTCGTATATAAGCTATCACACCCACCCAAGCAGCTCGAATCGTGACCCCAAAAAGAAGTACTTCACACTTCCGAGTCCTGATGATGTTACTATTTATAATGAACTTTATCCACAAATGCAGGCGAATATTATCGCCGATGAGCAGGGATATTACGTCATAGATATACTTGAGTCTGGAAATGTCATGTCAAATGCATCCAGTCTGGTCACGAAGAATTACCAGGATTTCATCAGGCGCATGGGTTATCTAAATACTCAACAGCGAAATATGGATGGTCTTGTGTTTTACGAGTCGACAGCCGGTGAATGGAAAGCCAACGTCATACACAAACTCAATGAATACATGACAAATACACATAGAATGTCTATACGATTCTACACATACGAAGAAATTCCAGCCATTATCACACTCATAAATAAAAATCGAGCTTAATCATATAATGAAGATCAACTTTAACTACGCATTGATTGTTTTGATATTGATCGTGCTCGCACTCTTACGAGCTAAGAGGAACTATGAGCGATATGAATCCCAGGATGAAAATATTGACATGATACTCAAGGCAGTCGATGACAAGGGTATGGTGAAATTGATCACATACGACGAAAAGGCTACTTACGATGTTAGACCGGAAATAGATAGCGGAAAGTATCTCAAACTGGTAACAAAAGGTGATGATGGAAAAGAAAGGTATATATCCATCGTTGGTAAAGATACAATTCACAACACAAACACAAAAAAGCCATTGGGTGAATATAGATTTAAACTTAAAAAGGCGCTCAATGGTGATGACAGGTTCTTTTCTCTCGCATTGAAGGATACCGATCGTTATGTGTTTTTAGATCCCACAAATAACACCGCGGGTGTTGCTGATCTTACGGGTAAATCGTCTATTGGGTCCGTAGTGTATGAACCGAAGTCTTTGAATTTGAGACTGTCGAAATAAAATGTACAACAATATAAATGATCAGTGAACAACAATTGTTATTGGTTATCATACTAGTCATACTCTTACTCGTCATTACCAGGAGGAGAAAATTCAGCGCAGAAAACTACTTGAAACAACCCGCCAATCTCGACGATATAATGAAGCTCGTCGATGATAAGGGACGTATTCGATTCTATCCGTATGATCATTCGACACCGAGAAATTACATTTTAGAACGAAATGGTGATACCGTTCGTTTTAAGGGTCAATTTTTGGGTGTCAATAAGAAAAAATACTACATATCGGTGAAGGATAACACAACGCCACACATCACGAGTACGAAAAAGCCCGTTGGAAACGTTGACTTCAAAATAATGAAAAGCATTACGGACAGTGCAGATGGATATTATTCCATTAAGGTTGCCGATAATGATTCTCAAGTGTATATGTTCCTAGATCCCCTAACCAATGAAGGTGGATTTATTGATCTCAAGGATAACGAAATGCTTAAGGGTATCAATAACCCAATAGCCTTGAACTTCCACTTTGCGACACCAGGTAAGAGTGGCGCTAGTGTCCCAGCATTAGATGCTTCTGAATATATCTAATAAAGACACTTGTTATTTTTACATATATTATCCTGCCTTTTCCATATACTTTTAAAGTGCTCCCCACAACCTAAATTTAGTCTATGTGGATTGAAATTCAAAAGTATACTAGGTTCCTTGTTTTCAACTAGGTGATATATCGTCGATTTTATATATAATAAATCACCCGCTTTCATATTAAATGTAATATGCTCTATTCCATATTTATTCAATATGGGGGTGGTTTGGGATATATTCTTATCTTCAATTTCATTTAGGATACGTCTCTCGTGTTTGTGTTTATACATATCAAACAATAGAAACGTTTTAGATCCATAGAGTACGAGTGCGTAGTTGTCGTCGCAGTCAAAGTGTGGCGTAAAACACCACGGTGCAGTTGCAATTCTTAGCATACAACTAGGAAATCGCAATGTAGTCTTACGTCGTACATATGAATCAATGTATTTATCAACGGGGTGATCGTTTTTTAAGTCTGATTTGTATTGAAAACGAGTGTCATTGTAATTAAGCATATCACCGACACTAACTGTTTTGTGTTCATTTGGGTACGTCGAAACCTTATCGTTACCGTATACACCAACTTCAATGGGTTCATTTAATAACCTAAAAAACCCACCCTGGAAGTCATCTACGTTTATCGCTCGTGTCTTAAACTTGTACTTGCTTGGTCTGGTTAACACATACAAGAGTATGATTATCAAACCGGTCACTAAGACTAGCATCTTATTATTAGCGCTAGATTATTTAATGATCAGTCCGAGTGCTGATTCTAAATTGTTCTGATTTCGCTTCAGCGGTGCGGTTCGTTTCAATTTTAGTGGTTCGTTAGACCCAGATGCATTTCTGATGTCTGTCATCTTTCTTGTTGTGTTTGTTATTGGTATTACCATATCTGTGAGTGGTTCTGTGTCTATCTCAGCTGGTTTTTCCTTGTCCATCAGGTTATTTTTTCTAAATTCATCAATCGTGAGATCACCACCGAACATTTTCAGTTTAAATCTATGGGGTGCCATTTTCACGGGACCTATCTTGTTGAACATCCTTTTACGCATGAGAATTATGTTTCCACAGATGATACTTCCCTTATTAATGCCATAACGTTCGATAGCGTATGATTTCATACAACTCCAGGAACAAAAGTACCCAGCAGTGGAAAACCTACTCCGCATCTGATCGTATTTATAGGGTATGTTTAGTGGATCATCGTATATTTCGTGACAGCACCACCAGCAGCACACCATATCTTAAGTATAAATTTTGTCTTTAATATCATCTCAATAATTATCGTCACCTATATAAATGGTACTAGTGCTCCTGCTACTTTTGCTATGTTGCTTATCTATGTTGATTGGTGGGTACTTTGCATATAAGCGAGGTATGTTAGACAATATAGCAACTCAGTTAGGACTTCCTCCGTCAGTGACACAAGAAGAAAAAGACGCACAAGAATCAGCCAGTGTCGTCAAGAACACTACAGGTGAAGCCGATGAAGCTTCCCAGGAGATGGAAGAAGAAGCGACAAAGGCTGGTCTCGATCCAGCCATCATCGAAGGTCTCGCCGAACAGTTCGGTGGTGTATCCATTGGTGGGGCTGGTAAATGTATGTTTAAAGCTACAAATGGTGTATGTAAACCAGGATTTACATACAATTCAGAAACAAAGTGTTGCGAATTGAACGAATCTGATCCGATCAAACGTTCACAGATTATGAAGGACATCGCCAAGGAAGTTGGTATGAGTATCGCAATTACAGAAGGTGCAAAGTTTTTAGTGAAGGGCGGCGGTAAACTCTCCGCGAAGTTTGGCTCCAAGGTTGTTTCGAGAGCTATCGGTAAAGTTTCCGGTAAGCTCGCCGTGAAGGCTGGTGTGAAGGCTGGTGTGATGGCCGCGAAAATGGGCGCAAAGGCGGCTATGGGTCCGGTTGGTTGGGCGATGATGGCATTTGATATCGTCAGTATGGCACTCGACTTCGCCGATGTTGGTGGCTATGCGACATTTACGGCCAACTCTGTGAATACAAGGACGCGAAATGCACTTGAATTTCAAATGGAAAAGATCGCGAGAGAAAATGGTATGGATTACCCGATGTTGTTCCCGGTGGGTGACGCATTTTCCGAGGAGTATGACGCGGTCACATCGAGATTATCCGGTCACTTCATGAATGATATTTTGGCCGACATAGCTCAAAAGTCACCCAAGGCCATTGAAGAACTCATGGAAGCCGCTGTCAGCGCCGAAGAAACGGGAGATGATTTTGAAATTCCAGACGATTTCCTCGACAAATTCGAAGAGTCGTACAAGACAGTGGTCAATGGTAGACATCTCGAACGTGATAAGTTTATTTATGACGAAATGATCAAGATATTGCCATCAGAAAAAAAGGATCACATAGAGAACTTCACACACATGTCCAAACCAAATCGTGTCGGTGTTTCACTTTCGAGTAAGGGTGCCGATGCTTGGAACGCGAAAAATAAAAATGAATTCCTTGAAAAGTTTGACGCAATCAAACCGCAGGAACTTCCAGAAGACTATCAACAGCCGATGGTCGCGGTGTACACGAAAAATTACAGAGAGACGAATCGTTCGAATCCGGGTAAAGCCGATAACCCGAATATGGTGAGTCGAACACTCTCACAACCGGCAACACTCGGTGGGTATTACGGAACACTCATATCGTACTGTGAAAAACCAAGAAAGACGAGTGGTCAGACTATCAACATGTACGACTATGGTGTGCGATTTGATCCAAACACTGGTACGTGTCGATTCACACAGGCCTACTGCAGTAAGATGGGTCTCAAATTTGATGGTAATGGAGACACGGATTGTAAGAATAGACCCGGTCAAAAGGTCGCAGAGATGATTTTTGGTACGACAGTTACCCGTGGTGCTATCAAGACGGCTAATAAGGCCAAGAAAAAGATGAAACAAAACTTTAACGACATCACGTCTGGCGATCCGAAAAGAATGGTTAAGGGTGCATTCAACGCGTTCACAGATCCATTGGGTGTGCGCGGGGATATTGCTAAGACAGTAAAGGGTGGGGCAAAAAAGTCACTAAAGAATATGAAGCGTACTTTTAATGATATTACATCCGGTAATCCTTCGCGAATGGCAGGTGCGGCCTTCAGGGCCATGACATCCCCATATAAGGTACCGTTTGCAGTGGCAAAGAAGATTCTCCCAAGAAAGGTCACGGGAAGTATTAATAAGGCAGCTAAGAAGTTTGGTAAAGCCATTAAGAAATTTTAATTTTTTTATTTGATTATACTATAAATGACCACGAACGTGGAATATTTCAGGACGGATGAAACATTCCGCGCCGCCCTCAAGGCTGGTGCTAGAGGTGCCAAATCATTCGGTAAATCTGGTGCCAAACTCGGAGGTAAACTCACCAAATCCGCACGTAAAGGTAAAAAGAGTGCCATTAAGCTTGGTAAAAAGGCGAAATCTTCAAAGGCTGGACAAAAAATTGCCACCGGCGCGAAGAAGGGGGCGTCGAAAGCGAAAGCGTTTGCAAAGAGTCCCGCCGGTAAGAAGGCTGCTAAATACGCCGCGGCGGCCACTGTTCTTGGCGGTGGTGCGATGTACTTGAATAGAAAGATGGCTGATAAGAATGAGGCAGTGAAGAGCTGTGTTCAAGTCTGTCTCCCAGAAGGGTACGATGAAGTCGTTTATGGCGGAAAGGCGAAGAGCACGATGCAATACAGAACACTCGAGTCTGTGAAGGCAAAGGGCGCCGACGTCGATGCCGATCAACCATTCTGCACAGACGGTGTTGAAGATTGTGGCTCTTTCTGTGAAAAGAAGTGTGACGAAGCAAATCCACTCGATATTCCAGGTTCGGCGTTGATCTCGGGCGCCGTCGATGTCGCCGGTGATACCGCAAAGGGTGCGGCTAATTTCCTCGGTAAGGGTGCTGGATTCCTCGGTAAGGGTATATGGACCATGATCAAGTGGCCGGTCATCATTTGCTGTTCGTTCTTGTGTCTCGCGCTTGTGTTCTACCTCATGATGATGATGCCAAAGAGTCGAGGTGCATCCGCACCCACCATGCCAGCGCCACCTGCGCGATACTATTAAAGAATTAAAGATCGTTTAAGTTAATGATCTTGAGTATAGACGTGGGCATTAGAAATTTAGCCTTGTGTTTACTCAACGAAACATCAAACCTCGTCGTCCAGTGGGACGTTTCTGGTATTCCACCGGAACATCGAGATGGTATTTATGTTTCTTTAAGAAAACACCTCGACGAGAGACCATGGGTTTTTGATGCCAATACGATTATCATTGAAAAACAACCGGATCGAAATAAGAAAATGGTATCTGTGATGCATTTTTTGCATGCGTATTTCATCATCAAAAATCCTACGGCAGAAACCATTATCTATGACGCACGTCATAAAATCCCAGATGTTGCCGGACCCGGTCGATCGCAATACCTTAAACGCAAGAAAGTATCGATCGAGCGATGTGAAGCCTTTATCCGTCAAGACGACGTGAATGCACACTGGCTCGATATGTTTCTCAAATCGAAAAAGAAAGATGATCTCGCAGATACGGTGATGCAGGCTCTTAGTTTTGTGAATCGCGTGGAAGTCGCGAGTACCAAAAAACCTAAAAAGACAACAAAACTCGTACCTCGTAAACCAAACGAGAATCAAAAGGCAACAAAGTACTCGAAGTCCAATCTTGCGTGGATCTACCTTAACAAGGTAGAGTGTGAATATCTCGAAAACAATAAACGCTTTATGAAAGACCTCAGAAGATACTATAGAGACATAGACGATCTCAAAAAAGATATTGCTGGATAATAAATGTCAGTCGGGTCAAAGTTAAATACTGCTGGTAAGTATTTTACATATGCACAATCTGTCATTGCGTTAATTTTCATCGTCACGTTCATCGTCGTCGGAAGTATTCAATTGAAGAAAAAGGAAAAGAAGGATGCGGTGACGCTTTACACGACTGCCGCTTCTTGTATGTTGTTCACATTGATTACGTTATACATATCTAGACGTAAATATGGTGGACGCATTCTTCTTGGTGGTCAGGGGCTTGGTTTCATAATTTGATTAAAGAATTGAACATATAATAGATTAAAATGCAAAAGGATGTCTTGGATCACGGATTTGTACGCTTGGTTGACTACATGCCTAGGGAAAACCTGGACACCTCAATCGTACAAGCCGCAAGAGTCTCGTATGGAGATGGGACTAAAACCACACGAGGAGACCGAGGACTTATACGATATCTCCTTAGACACTGGCACACCACGCCGTTCGAAATGGTCGATTTCAAGTTTCATATCAAGATGCCGATCTACATCGCACGACAGCACATGCGTCACAGAACAGCCAGTATTAATGAACTTTCTGCCAGATATTCCGTCGTACCGAAACAGTATTACGAACCAGACACAATCCGCGGACAGTCCTTGGTGAATCACCAAGGATCGGAAGGTGTTGTTGAAATTGATGCACATCTATCTGAAAAGGTATCCAACCATCTCAATCATTCTTTTGACGTGTACGAAGAGCTCCTAGACTCTGGGTGTTGCAGAGAACAGGCCAGGGGGAATTTGCCCCAATCGACGTACACAGAATTTTATTGGAAGATCAATCTTCATAATTTAATGCATTATTTGCACTTGCGAATGGAAGCGGGTGCCCAAAAAGAAATTCGTGAATATGCGAATGCCATTTATGATCTCATACAACCACTCGTACCGATTACAATGGAAGCGTTTATGGATTTCAGAGTGAACGCAATGCAGCTCACTGGTCCTGAAATTGAAGCGCTCAGCACCGGAAAGCAAATTGAATCACCCGGTGAACACCGGGAATTTGAGGACAAGTTGAGACGCTTAAAAATTAAATGTCCTTAGAATATAACAAGCACAATGTTCTCTATCACAGCCTCTACCACGATTGCATCTACGAACAAGCGCCTCAAGAAGTTCGGTAAGAAGATGAAGAAGCAACGTCAAGAAGACTTGTCTCGCATTGGTGACAAGTTCAAGGATATATCACGCGACGAAGAACGCCGCGCGAAAGAAATTTTCAAACACCACAAGGAATTCTTTCAAGATAAAACCGGAACAAAAAAGACTGAAACAAATTCGATCGATTTTTTTGAAGCTTAAATAATATGATAGCGTTTTTCGTTCTATCCCTGATGTTATTTATACCCACCAAACGAAAGACTATATTTCCAATCGATGCAGCCTTCCAGGAAAAGGGATTGATACCACCATATCTATGTGACGCACTCGTCCGCGCAACATCTAAACGGACCTTCTCTACGGCTCAGGAAATCGTCGATGGTAAGCCTCTTTATCAAGTGAATGTCATGGAAAATGGTAAGATTCTTGATACAGAATTATGGGTCTACTGTTCGTACATGTACGATCATATCATAAAGCCGAAGATAAAACATATGTGCACGGATGATCCATATTTTGTATTCGTTAAGCGCTATAGATCCGACGAACGAGTTGACCTACCGATGCACAACGATCAAAATCTATTTACAGTCAGTATACTACTAACGGATGTCTGTGAATTTGAAGGTGGTGATTTTTATATATTAGACAGTCGAAAGTCTAATTATATTAATAATCAACGAAACAACGGGCGCATAAATTTTGATAGATTTGTGAAGAAGAATCATCATTTATTCACAAAACTCAAATATGACAAGGGTGATATGATTGCATTTGAAGGTATGGATCATTTACATGGTGTTTTACCTTTAACGAAGGGCGAGAGGTACGTATTAACTTATTTTATTTCATATATCAGCGAGACTTTCTAGAACTAAATGTAAACCATAGAGTACTGAGTACAAACGCGAACGCGAGTGGTGTATCATCAAATTGATGGGCCATCAATGCACTCACTATGCTATATTGCACCATTCGAATTTCTTGTCTCGTCTTAGTCATAGAACGATTCATGGCTGCTTTGGATTTTTCAAGACCCAAAACAGCTGTACTTATGTTACGTATCTTATTTGGCATCTCGACCGTTTTCATGACCGCATCTTGTATGTCGATGGTTTCGACAAATTGCTGCGTGATCATCGGTTCTAGATATGTGAAATAGTTAAATTCCGGATCTAACTCTACACATATACCCTCGATGAGGGAAAAGGTTTTTGCTAAATATACAAAACTTGATGGTACGACAAATGGTTTTTCCGCTGCGAGTTGTAATGCTACATCATCATTTACAAAATTCGAACCATCGAGCGTCTCGAGGTAACCGAGTATCGATTCAAAAAAAAGTTCGATATCTGTTAAGTCTGAAGTTGTGGGTATGATAACCTTAAGATCTATAAGTACTTGTACAATACCCCGTGTATCTCTATTAATGATACATCCAAATAGTTTCTTAAAACCGTCACGTAATTCCTCTGATAAGTTTATTATGAGACCAAAGTCGTAAAATACAAGTTTACCCAGGCTTGAAAACCCAAGATTTCCGGGGTGTGGATCACCATGAAAAAACCCCTTGTCCATCGTTTGAATCACGTAGCTATTAATGAGAGCTTCACAAATCTTCTTCTTATTAATCTTTGGATCGTTGAGTTCGGTAAGTTTCACAGATTTCACGTATTCCATGACGATCATATCATCCGTACAAAATTCTTCGTGCACTTTCGGTACCTTTAGCCATTTCACATCTTTCATTTCTTTTCTGAAACGGATGGCGTTATTTATTTCTTGGCGGTAGTCAGATTCACCGAGTAGGTATTCTATGGATTCGTTCAAAACAAAATCAGAACTGTTACCGGTATCGATTCCAATTTTTTCTAAAAAGTTGACAATATCACGCACATTGTCTGTATCGGTTTTCATGATGTTATAGATACCCGGTCGCTTTACCTTTACGATTACGGATCTTCCATCTTTGAGGATAGCTTTGTGTACTTGACCTATGCTCGCCGATTTAAATGGTATGGGATCAAACTCTTGAAAATGACGCATGTCTATGATATTTTGTACAACATCGTATTCCACGGGAGGGACGTTATCTTGTAAGGACTCTAACTGTTTTGTAAATTCTTGGGGATATACATCCCCTCTCGTCGACACGATTTGCCCTAATTTTACAAAAGTTGGTCCAAGATCGAGTAATTGATCCCTCGTCCAACGACCGAGCTCGGCTTTATTTTGTACAAAGGTGTTTTTCCACAAAAACTTTGCGGCAAACTTCCAAGTTTTTACTTTTTGGTTTGGTGCTACCCTACCAAGATGTCGAGTATTCGCGACGCATAGCATCCTATTGTAGATATATTTTATTTTTTTAACTGTCAAAAATATCTTAGCTAATATAAATGCAAAAATTATCCAACTTTCTGGGACCAATCAGTAGATCCGCTGAATCAGTTATCAAGGCTCAACCGGTATTGTTTACTCTGATGATATTGTATCAGGGTCTCTTTTCGGGGAATGCCATCAAGATACCAAAAAATCTTAAAACGCTTTTTAATAGCAAAACATTTAGATTTTTGTCTCTCATGTTGATCGCATTTAGTGCGACACAGGACATCGAGATTGCATTGGTTTCCACTGTGCTCTTTGTGGGTATGATGTATGCAATCAAGACCCCCGAAGAACGTAAGGAAACCGGTCTAATTTAAATATAGTATAGTAATAGAATGAAGATTCATATCATAGGTGCTGGTCCTACGGGTATGTCGGTGGCGTGGGAAATTCTCAGGTCAACGACACACGACGTTATCATTTATGACAAAAAATCGAGCGCGGGTGGTTCCTGGTGGGAACCGTCACTGGAATACCGAGACATGCATGCACATCGCGTTGTTTTCGATCGTGCATTCGCGAACACACAAAGCCTTTTCAACGAAATGGGTATTCGTTGGGGTGATGTCTTTGAAAAAATAGAATACGACTACGATTATGTATTGAAAAATCTCAACTTTCGAGACTATTTGGCGCTCACGTGGCTTTCGTTGCGTGTACTTTCTAGACCTGAACACTACGCACGAATCTCACTGAAAAAGACCATCGGCGACGTATCAGAAAAATGCAAAAAGATATTGAGTCGTCTCACGTTCCAAATGGACGGTGTTGGGTGGGATGTGATGTCGGCGTATGAATTTGTGAAAAGTTTTGATCACGTGGGATTATCGAATATGTGTACACAAAAGGTTTCGGGTAAGGTGATGTGTGACGCGATGCAACGGGCACTCGAGGAAAAGGGTGCCAAGTTCATTTTCAATAAAGAATTGAAGTCTGTTGACTACAACGATGACACGCACATAGCTCGATTTGTGGATGCATCTGAGATCACAGATGGATATTTGATTTTATGTCTGGATAACAGCCCCGCGAGACGCATTGTCGGTGATAATTGGGGAAAAGAGGCGAAAAAGAAAATCCATAACGCCACGTATGGATGCATCAATATCCTCATCGATTACGCGGAACCGATTCAGTTGAAAAATGATCTCGAAATTGCGATAGACACCCG